>Ga0129336_10000028_pt1 | contig 56496 bp, 69 predicted proteins | sample CPB6_02_DNA_FD_96878 | JGI IMG/M metagenome (GOLD analysis project Ga0129336, IMG submission 96878) | Freshwater to marine salinity gradient microbial communities from Chesapeake Bay, USA - CPBay_Sum_0.6_0.2_DNA | ecosystem: Environmental > Aquatic > Marine > Coastal | place: USA: Chesapeake...
GTGGCTCGCTGCTTCTTGTTCTTCATCGAATATCTTCCTTCCAAGACCGCTTCGGATTGTTGGATCGCTTCGTCCTTCGATCCTTGTGTGGATTGGTTACCTTGTGTCGCTTGATCATGGCCTGCACCAGGCCGTTACGTTTGTTCTTCATGATGATCCTATACTACATCGCTTCGCAGCGACTTTGCACAGGATCAAATTCCCAATACTTCAGACGCAGCTTTTACCTTCTCGATCGCGGAGACAATCAACTCCGCCTCCTTGTGACGACCCTGCACTCGCAAAAGATACAGGGCGTCATGAAGCATCGAGACAATATTGGAGTATTTGTTCGACATGTTTACTAGTAGACTTTTTTGGTATTTGTCCATACGTCACCTCGTGTCACAGGACAACGATGGCAACCAATCCTACGATGAGGGTAAGGATCAACACCACACCACTAACGGCTTCGATGTCAAGATCGCCTGGCATGTTCATGAATTAACCCATCGCTGGAACATGTGGCCGAGGTGTCCCGCACCATACACGGCCAAGGCGAAGAAGACGAACTGGGGAACCGTTTCAATGACCATAGATCTATTCTACTGTCGCTGATTCACACTTTGCACGGACTTAGCGACAGAAACGAGCTCGGCCGCCATTTTTTCAATATCGAAAACCATCAGGTCCAGGCCATCGGCCGGCACAACCAGCTTCGAAGCCTGACGGATGTGGTACTGCGCATCGCGCAAGGCAATCAAGGCCCGCGCCACCTGCTCAACGGCCGGCGTCACGACAGGTCCTCCACCACGACGGCGGTCTTGCCGGCCTGCTTGGCCTCATCGACGGCCTCGGAGTGACTGAACTCCTCTCGACCCCGGGCGTAGTAGTGCGCCTCGTTGGCCTCGCACCAGGCCATGATGGCTGCCTGGGTCTCTGCGTAGGGGCGAGTATAATCTCGCGGCCAGTCCTTGCCAAAGAGACTGTCGAGGAGGTGACAGACGTTGATGAGCGCCACACCTTCGTAGCTGCTCTCGGCGATTTCGTTCGCGTTAACCATCTAGAACCATAGTACCCCGTTCCAACCCAATATTGCATCCAAAAAAGAATTGAAAGCTCTTTTCAATAAGAAGACCTATTCTTTATCGCGCCCCCACAGGGAGAGAAATTACACCAATAATGCACCCCTAATGAAAGCACTTTTCACTTCATTCTTGTGCAAAGTCAACCACGAAAAGGGTATACTAGAATCATGGCAACGAACAGCAGCAAGCCCGATAGCCTCTACACCTGGAACTGGATCGGGGGCGGGTACAACTCCTGCATGGCTCGGTCCCGCACGGAAGCCATCAGCAAGGCCCGTGAGATGGGCAAACCCACCGAGGGCGGCATGACCGTCACCCTGGTCCCGGACCCGAAGACCCTCCGCCAGGTGACGGCCGCGGAGATGGTCGAGATCGACCGCAGCTGGGCGAGCTACTGCGACTGATCCTAATTCACAAATCCGGTGCAAAGTCAACCTCGAATAGGATATACTAGAACCATGGCAAATGGCAAGTTCGAATCCGCACTGGCGTCCTTCATCCCCACGAGCTCGAAGGAGTGGAAGCAGGAACACGTCGCCCTCTTGAACTCGGCCTGCGAGATCGATCGCCTCACGCGACATATCCAGGACGACTCTTTGAACATGGCTCGCCGGTTCGAAGCCTACGCCAAGGAAATCAGTGTCCGAGGCAGCGGTTGGGATCCCACTGGCTATTCCACCATCCGCGATATCGCAATGAACACCGCCAAACTTGAGGCAGAGCACACCTCTTTCCGCACCCTCGCGAGGCTCGTCCTGGGCAAGGACAAGGTCCAATCGATCCTCGAAATTGTCGCCGATTCTTGATGCAAAGTCAACCCTGAAAAGGATATACTAGAACCATGGACAACAACGAGATTCAGGCCCACTTCTCCAACTCCTCCTGCGACTCCTGCGGGGCTCACGGCCCCACGGTGCTTCACTACCACAACGGGGCACCGGTCCTAGCCCAGTGCAAGGCCTGCATGCCTTCCGCCCACGAGCAGACCGCCCGCCGGGACATCGATGCCTGGTTGGCAGGCGGGGATACCTCGTCCTTCGGTCGCTGAGAAAAAAGCGCCGGCGAAGCGTGCAAAGTCGCCTACGAACGCGGTAGGATATAAAAGTAACGAGCGAAACCCCAAACACAAATACAAGGATACAGTACACACATGAGCAAGATGAACCTCAACGTCGGTCTCAAGGGTCTCAAGCGCGGCACGAACATTGCCGACATCGAGGTCCCCGACGCGCTGCGCGACCGTAAGCGAACTGGCATCAACTGGTTCGACGACGCCATCGGCGGTGAAGGCTTCGTCCCCTCGTCGGTCATGATGCTCACCGGCACCCCCGGCGCGGGCAAGACCACGATGCTCCTCCAGCTCGCAGACGCCATCACCCGCGCAGGCCACGTCTGCCTCTACAACTCGGGCGAAGAGTCCCTCTTCCAGGTCAAGATGGTCACCGAACGACTCGGCCTCAAGAACGGCTTCGTCGCAGGCCAGGACATCATGGCCAAGGACCTCCTCGCCCACGCCAACCACCTGCGCAAGGCCAACCCCGGCAAGCAGGTGTTCATCCTCCAGGACTCGCTCCAGACCCTGGACGACGGTAAGTACGGCAACGGCCACGCTAACGGCAACACCCCAGTCCGCTGCACCGAGATGCTCACCGACTGGGCCAAGTCGACCCACGGCATCGTCGCCTTCATCGGCCAGGTCACCAAGAACGGAGACTTCGCCGGCAAGCAAACGATCCTCCACGCCGTCGACGTCCGAGGCCGTCTCTTCATCGACGAAGACAAGCGCAGCGAGACCTACGGCGAACGCATCTTTGAGGTCACCAAGAACCGCTTCGGTTGCAGTGGCCGCTCGTACATCCTCGGCATGGAACGAACCGGCCTCTACGAGAAGGGCTCGTTCGGCGGCGTCTCGGCTCGCTGATCCCTCCAACAGGACAATCATGGACGATACTCTGAAGCGCCTCGCCGGCGCCTCCAACGCGGCGACCAAATCTAGAAACTCAATCTGGGAACTCACCTGGGACTACTCCCCCTCCCTAGACCCAGACCCAACCCTCGACTCCCTCCTGCCCAACCCCCTCTACGAAGTCGCCCTAGGCAATACCTATACCACAACCTCTCACGACGTCTTCCAAGCCTGGACTGGCCCTCGCCGCCTCAACGGCCAGGACTACCACGGACCCATCTACAACCTCGGCACCAACACGCCCTACGACGGCACTCGCCACTGCGGCTGCTCCGCCTGCGAAACCAACACCCACCCGTCAGCCAAGAAGAACTAATCGGCCTAGGGCCCAGCCCCTCGCCACACAATACCACACCACCCTCGTAGCCTCGGCAGCCCCTACAGCAACGTCCCAAACCGGGGGGCCCCGCCCCCTAAACAGCCCCCTAAATAGGGCCTAAATAGCCCCGGGGCCCCCCGGCTAAATGGCAACTTTTGTGGGACTTCTGGGGCGCGGCTCCCGCTAAGCCCGTGCGAATTTTTTCCGGAAAATTTTCCCGGCAAAATCGGTCCTTCGTCCTTCTCCTGCGCCCCCAGACCACATTCGCGGCCACTTCCGTCCCACGAGTTTTCTCCAGCACCGCGTCGGTCACAAAAAATTCCAGAAAAATTTTTGGCCCCAAAATCGCGTAAATTCACTGCCAAATTAATCTTGTGCATAATCTTGTGCAAAGTTCCCCAGCGAAATGATATACTAGAACCATGGAAACAGTTGAGACGACATTCGAGTGCCGAGGGTGTGGGAGGAACACGATGGGCCTTTCCGACGGCCGTATTATCGGCGACCCGGGGTGGGGTCGAATCATGCGAATCGACGGCCCCAATGCTATCTGTCCAGCATGCATCCATGACCGTCTCGAGGATATCCTGCGGAACTTCAAAGAAGACGGGTACGATCACGCTTTCGTTGTGCAAAGTTCAACCAAGAAGTGATAGGATAGAACCATGAGCAACGACAAGTTCCAACTCCACCCCGACCTCCACGATGCCTCCCTCGAGAAGGCCTGTGAAATGGCGGAACGGCTCACTCGAGCAAATCTCAAGTTTCTGGGGGCTTCAGTTGCAGAACGGGCATTCAACCTGAGTTACATGCTCGAATACCTCAGGCTCAACTTCGACCTCGTGCCCAAGAAGTGACCTGAACGGTGCAAAGTTCAACCGGGAAGTGATAGGATTGGATCATGGACATTCGGAAGCTCAACAACGGTCGTTTCTTTGCGGTACGCTGGCATGGGACCTTCTGTTGCTGGAAGACCTTCCGATCTTACCGTGCCGCCGAGGCATGGATCTCTTCAGTTTGAGTGCAAAGTTCAACAGAGAAAGGGTATACTAGGACCATGAAGACCACGGTAGAGGTAGTCCAGGCTCGTGATGTTCTCCGACTCACCTTGTCTGTTGAGGAAGCGAAACGCATCCGTGCGGCCCTCTCGGATCTGGACGGGGAAGACCTGGACACTTATGGTGGGATCCTCGAGGTCCTGCGGAAGGCCATTCCCCAGCAATGGGGTTGAACCCAGTGCAAAGTTCCTCCATGAAGTGATAGGATAGAACCATGGAAAACGAGTGGATCACCAGCGATACCGGTACCCGAACTTTCCGCCACGCACGTTGGGAGTTGACCGTCTTCGCTCACTGCCCCCATCAGATCACCGTCACCGCTCCGAACTCGGAGGTGGATGTGGAGGTGACCCCGGACGGCATTGAGTGCTTCGGTGAGAGCTCGAGTGGCTACTCCTTCTCCGGCATTCGGTTCACCATCCCGTGGCGGATCTTGGCCGAGATCTCGGCCTTCCAAGCGGTGCAAAGTTCAACCGGGAAGTGATAGGATAGGACCATGGAACACCTCTCCCGCTCCGAAACGAAGCTCATCCTCGAAGGCCTCGACTCCGTCCGGGAGCGGATGAGGCTCGACACTTCGATCGACCTGCAGGACGACCCGAGCTACCGATCGCTCATCAATCTCCAGGTGAAGCTCATCGAGCACCTGGAGAACCTCCCCTACTGAGCGCAAAGTTCGACCCCGAAAGGATAAGGTAGAACCATGATGATCTGGAAGATTTCGCAGCGAGTCAACAACGACTACGACACGTATTCGGACGCTGTGGTCGTCGCGACCGACGCCGAGACGGCCCGTCGAATTCATCCCGGTGGCGAATACGGCGACCTGTACACCTGGGCCGCTCCCGAAGACGTGACCGTCGAGCTCCTCGGGGTCGCCATGGGCGACCCGCCCTCGGGCGTCGTCGTCGCTTCTTTTCACGCCGGTTGAACTCCATGGAATTTGCCAATGACAAATGGCGCCGCAAGTGGCGGTAACCATTAGGGAATTAAAGTCGCTTTGGGTTGTGCAAAGTCGTCCCCGAACGAGGTATATTAGATCTATGGACGGAATCTTCTACAGCATCAAGCCCCGTGACCTCCTCAAGACCTCGAACCGCACCCTCGTGGAGCGGGTGGCGGCCCTTTGGGACCGGCATGTGGCTGTGGAGCAGGACTACATGGAACGCGACAACGTCATCCTGGAGGACGTGGGCCATTGGCTCAAGCAGAACGCCTGGACGGACGACACGGGCTTCTTCATGAAGCTCCGTCTGGATCCTTCGTACAAACATCAGCAGCGGGTCCAAGAGTCGGCCCGCAAGGTGGTGCAGGGATTCCTTGATCTGTTCCCGGGTCGGAAGAACGTGTACTACGAGAACCGCGAAGCTCTGGATGGCGGCACCGAGACGATCACAGTGGTTGTGGAGACCGGTAGTTATTCGATTGGCGACTGATAACGAAGGAGAACAGACACATGCGAAATACACGTAAAGTTACAAATCAGATTCTCGAACTGATCGAGGACGGTGTGCTTGACCCGCAGACGGTCGTCGAGGCGTGCCTCTCGTATATGAGCGAGGCCGACGTGGCCGATATGGCCCGCAGCAACGAGTTGATCGACGACACCGAAGAAGAGGAAGACTGATGTCCCCGAAGTCCAAGTCGATGATGCATCGTTTCGACGAATTTGTGGGCGACGTCGTGTTGCCCGTGGCCGCATCGGCGGCCGTCGTGTTGACGCTGATGAACCTGCTTGTGTACTTGGTTCGAAATCCCTGAAGGAGTCCCTATGCGAGTCGTTGTTGGCGACGTTGTGACGTGGCGAGAAGCTTCCTGGATCGTGGGCCGGGTCGGCCGAGCCGACTGTCTGTTGGTCAAGCCTGGCGAGCCTTCGGTGACGAAGATGGCTCGGCGAGCCGACGTCGTTCGGACTGGACCATGGAGGTGACCGTGAGTGTCGTAGACGACCTGCACGCTTTCCTGCTGCGACCGGCGACCGAGACGGGCCGGCTCGTTCGACCACCGATTCGGTGCCTCGACGGGTTTCGAATTTCTGTCCAAGCTAGCGAGTACCACTACTGCGAGCCTCGAACGAACGAGGGTCCTTGGACTCACGTCGAACTGGGCTTTCCGTCGCAGGTCGAGCCCCTGTTGTGGCCCTACGCCGAGACACCGGGCAAGTGGACCGAGACGGTATATCCACAGGTGCCTGTCGAGATAGTGGCGGCGGTCGTCGAGCTTCACGGTGGATTTTTTGTTGAGGATTCGTGCGGTCCGCGATAAGTATTCATGTTGAAAGACTACTTTAGCTATGAAGATTAAATTAGGCCAACTACGCAAAAGTTGTTACTGAGGTCCATCATGTTTCGAACCTTGGTATCGAAAGTATTGAAGCTTCGATCGGTCGCCCGAGAACGCGACAAGGTTCGAAATCGATCATCGGGCTGGGAAGCAGTCAGGGATGCACACCTGGCGGCTTCGCCGGCCTGTGTTGCTTGTGGTGGCGTTCACCTGTTGCAGGTCCATCACATCGTGCCGTTCTCTACTGCGCCGGACCTGGAGCTCGAGCCGAGCAACCTGATCACCCTGTGCATGGGCGAGTTCGACTGTCATTTAAGGTTGGGCCACGGGGGATCGTTCAGGCACTACAATCCGCTAGTGGTAGAAGACGCGACCGAGTTCCGAGAATCGGAGTCGGCGCGCCGAACCGCGTTGATAAAAGAGGCGCGGGCACGGCGTCTTGATTGATACATATAGGTCGATGGTGAAGTTAATCGATCTTGAAGAGGGTGTCGACTGGTACCGAGACCCGGCGACTGGCCTCGACGTGTGGACGCGAAAGTTCCTGTTGGACCGTGGTTTTTGTTGTAACGGGGGTTGCCGTCACTGTCCCTATGACGAAAAAGGCCGCGTTGTGCCCGAGGAGAGAATAGTTATCCTTCATGCGGGATCGAAGTAGGGAAGCGGCGTTGCTCCGGGAGTTCATTAGGGAAGCGTTGCGGCAGGGAGCGTCTGGGCCCGGCGTCACGGCCGATCCGACGACCGGGACTTCTGGTGGCGCGAGGGACTTTGAGCTCGAGCGGGGCGTCGACATTTACGGGTATTGGTACAAGAGCCCGGGGGACAAGGGCACGAATCCTGGCCGTCCTGATTCGGCCGAGGAGTACTTGGGCATGTCGGGTGGTGGTGGTACGCCTGAAGAGGCTGCTTCCGACCTCGAGGCGCCGCCTGTGGCTGTTGCTGGCGAGTAGTGTAGTACATCGGTTGGGCGATGATGCTGTGCTACGGGGCGAGGTGGTGGCGCTAGTCGCCGCCAAAACCGAGCCGCGACAGAAACGCTCGAGCGCCTGTGTCCAGTAGAGTTCGTTGTTGTTATCTATTGTCGCGAATAACGTATGCTGAAGACGCCAGATCGTTATCTTTTTATGTTTTTATAATTTATATTGTATAATTAACTTCATATTTTTTGTTGTTTATTAATGGTGAATATGTGATGAAGGATTTAAACGAAGAAGCCGTTGCGGTGGAAGAGTTGGCAGCGTCGTTGGTTGATTTTGTTGTTGAATCTGTGGGTGGTACGTCTTTAGACGCTACGGGAGAAGCGTTAGAGATATTGGGTGTACTGGATGGCGATGAAGTTGAATTGCCCGCGTCGTTCGAAGACGATACGTTTGCTGGCGAGTTAATCGCCGAAGCCCTGTTAGCCCGGCCAGAGCTTTACAACGCGTTGGCGGCAATGGGTGCTTTGTTGGTAAAACGTATTAAACTGGGAGAGTGATTGAGCCCGGCCTCGCCACGCGGCGCTCCGTTATATTTGGAATGGCGCCATATTTAATCTGAACATGGTACAGTCGTTGAGTCTTAAGAATTTGATGGAAGCGCCTGTGGTTGCCGAAGTCAATATTTTTGATTTCGACGATACGCTGGTGAAGACCAAGTCGCACATTTACTTGACGACGCGAGACGGTGAATTTGTTGCGTTGACGCCTGGCGAGTACGCCGTTTACGATCCTCAGCCCGGCGACACATTTGATTTTTCTGATTTTGAACAAGTCAAGAGTCCGACGCCGATATCTCACATGTTGTTGAAGTTGCATTATGCGATTCGGAACTTGGGCCCGGCGAACGTCTTTATTCTGACTGCCCGGGGTCACGCCGAGCCCATTAGGATTTTTTTGGAAGAAATGGGTGTTAGTGGCATTGACATTATTGCGTTGGGCGATTCGAATCCCCAATCGAAGGCTGCTGTAATCCGAGACGAGATCTTGTCGCGGGGAGTCAAGCTGGTCAAGTTCTTTGATGATTCATCGAAGAACGTTGCGGCTGTTAAAGCGTTGCGATACGATCCAGAGATACCTAGCGACGTTCGGATTATATCTGTAAAAGTGTAAAAAAGTCAATGGTTTTTTAGGCCATTGACTTAGAGGGTAAGGGTATTCGGGGTAGAGATGATTGAGTTATTTTTGTTTGCTTACGATATCTTTCGCCTTCTCTTTTGACATTTTGACGGGGAATTTTTCGCCGTCGATGTCGACAGATTTTTCTCCCTTTGCCGCCGCCTTTGCTATCGCGTAGGTGAACTCGTCTTCTTCGAGGTCGGCTTCGTCGATGCCCTCCTCGGTGTCTGGTCTACTCGGCACCGATTGAAGTTTGACTTCTTCGATAGTTTCACGGATAATTTTACGGAGTTGCGATAGTTTAATTTTCATTGAATTGTCGTCCTTTGTAGAGCCTAGTTCTTCTTTAATTATATCGCTGACTGTTCGTCTTATTATAGATTCCATTTCTATGGCGGCTATTTGGCCCTTTGCCTTCTTCTTAGACGTGTGACAGGCTCTGTGTTTCTTACCACTCTTGTCCTTATAAGAAAGAACGTACGAACCAGGGGTACCGTCGGACTGTTTGCATTTGGCTTTACGGATCTTATAGGGCATGACCAGGTAGAATAACTATACCTGAACTATTAGTTTTTCTTTTTTGACGTCGAAAGCCCCATGTCGCGAGCCCACTTGTTAATTTTTTTCTTGATGTCGTGGGGTACGTAGACCGAGTCCGCTGCGTAGGCGGGATCGTCTAATAGTTCTTCGTTGTAGCTTTCTTCTGGGTGCGAACCGCCTCGAGCGGCGTATTCTTTTACAAACTCTTTGAGTAATTGTTTGACGACGTCGAATTCTTTGTTTGCCATGGCAATACTTATTATTAGGGGAGTGTCGAATGATGATTGCCCGTATTTTAAGTGTATTGTTGTCTGGCGCTCAATTGATAGTTCCACCATTTGCCAATGATTTTCTTAGGAAATCTCGTCCGGCGCATTTGATGGGATTCTTGTTGCTGTTCGCTGGATTTTCTTGTTCCGTAGGTTTGACTAGCGATTCGATCGAGCCGTTAGACGAACAATCGCCTGTCGACTCTCCTGTGGCTTATCCGTCCGTAGTTTCGTCGAGCACGGGACCACAAGAGGATTTGATTTCGAAAGATCCTTGGCGATGTGGTTACGAAGTAATCGTCGTCGAAGGGCCGGCGGGAGAGTTGATCTATGCCGAGGTTCCATTGCCTTGCGACCCTACGGCGGACGTATACAAGGGTTGCCTCGACGAGGAAAAAGCCCTAGAAAATAAGCAATAAAAACCCCGGCAATAAACCGGGGTTTTATTTCTAGCACGCTTGAGTTAAGGTCAGTTGCCGCCTGCGCCGCCTGATGCGTCGCTGCCACCTGCACTCGAGCCGCCGGCGCTAGCAGTTGAAGCTGCGTCGGAAGCTTGTGCACCACCTGCGCCGCCCGAGCCTGTAGCGGAAGTTGTTGCTACAGCACCGCCTTGGCCACCTGCGCCGCCTGTCGAAGACGCCGATGCGACGACTGTCGAAGTAGTTGCATCTGGAGTTGGTTGGCACTCATCCTTGCTCTCGCAAGCCAGCAACGCGACCACACAAACGATTCCAAAAAGATTCTTCTTCATTTTTTATACCTTGTTAATTTGACTTTGGAGTCAAGTAGCTAAACATTATACCAAAAGTAGGCGAGTTTACACCGTAAAAATTCGAATCAAAGACTCGAAAGCTTGTCCAGGATTCTGTCGGCCATGATCTCGTATCCCTCGAGGGTGTAGTGACAACCGTCGTGATACTTTGGGTTCTTGGTGAGGTCGTCGAGGTTGATCAGAGAAATTTCAGGATATTCTTGGGCAATTTGCTCTTGAACTTCTCGGACCTTGCTCGTGTTGCCGTTGCACGCCCCGTCGGCGGTCTTGACCATGACGATGACTTCGACCTTTGGATAGTCGACGTGCCAAGCATCGACGAGTGACTTGAGCCCCGCGTAGTAGGTGTCCTTCGGTGTCAGGGAGTCTTGCTCGCCTTGTGCCCAACAAATCACGTTGGGTTCGTAGCCAGACTTCGTCCAAGAAGTGCGAGCTTGGGTGTAGTCGTTTAGAACTGCATTGCGCTTGCTCGGCTCCTTCGAGTCTGGTAAGAAATAACTTAGAGACATTCCTGGCCACCCGTGATTTTTAATCTTGAGCGTTGAGCTGGAAACGATGGACAAGTCTAGTAACTTGCGAGACAGTCGACCAGCCCATGAGCCCATGCCGAAGTAGTAATCTCCACCAAGTTCTGCCTTTGCGATCTTCCATTTTTCGTCGGTGGGATCCCAGGTCGTGATGTATTGCGAGTTATAGACGCCTGCTGCGGGGAACCACCCGCCTGTCGCATTTGATTGACCCGAAACATAGATGACAGGTTGTTCCTTCCATTTGTGAACCATTCCACCTCCACAGGTACTTGAGGAACTTGCCACCGAGCTCGATGAAGATGTTACCGAGGAAGAACTACTCACGGAGGAAGAGGCCGAAGAGACAGAACTGCTGCTTGAACTTGCCGAAGAACTCGTTGCGTCTCCACCTGTGCCTCCGACACCATCGGCCCCGCCGGCACCACCAACGCTGACGCTAGAACCGCCAGTTCCTCCTTGTCCTCCAGCAGAACTAGAAGAAGCGCTCTGTTGACTCGCCGCCGAATCACTTCCACCCGGTCCGGTCTGTGACGTCGTAAATTCCGGTAGATTGTTGACCAGGTCCTTCAGATCGAAGTCGTTGCCGCGCTCCACGCCACCGCGATTTGGACCGTCGTCGTTGGGTTCATCTTCGAACAAATCGGGATAGATAGTAACAACCCCGCCGCAGCAGGAAACGGCCGACGTCATCGTAGACAAGATCAAAAGAGAAATAATTCGGTTCTTTTTCGACAGCATCATCATATTTTTACTATATCACTCAGTAGCCGAGAATAGCATATGACCAGCGAAAAAGACGTTCGACAAATCATTCGTGAAGAATACCTCAAAATCGCAGATGAAAGTGGTTTGGCTCCATCGTTGTCCGAAGGATTGCGGTGGCATCTAGAGGAAGGCGTGGCGTTTGAATCGCCTGTCTACCGCGCCGGAACGGGCAAATATTTTTCTTTAATAAAAGAAGCTAGATGGTTATATCGAGAAAATATGTACACTCCAAAATCACAATTCGAGGCTGATTTATTGGAGTCGAATTTGGGCGAGTGGGCCGAATTCGAAGGCGAAAAAGTCCCGCTTGATTTTCCAATGCAAGAGCTCAGCGAGGCAGAATATAAAGGTAGAGAAGTTGAGCTTGGCAAGCCGAAGCGAGGTTCTGGTGGAAAGGCCTATGTTTACGTTCGAAATCCAAAGACGGGAAAAGTCATGAAGGTTTCTTTTGGTTCTTCGATGCCCGATGCGATGGGAGACTCCGATGCAGCTCGTAAGAGAAGAAAGTCGTTCGGTGACCGCCATAATTGTGCCGACAAGGATGATAGAACCAAACCTGGTTATTGGGCCTGTCGTGCAACAAAGTTTTTTGGAAGGAATATTCCTGGTTGGTGGTGATGTTTCCGTTCGAGGAGTCGATTTGGGCAGCTAATATTCGTCGACGAATTTTTAAGAAAACTGTCGATGCGGATGAATTGATTTGGCATCGGGATGAGAGAAACAGAACAGTCAAGATAATCGAGGCTCGCGGCTGGTATCTACAATTCGACGATGAATTACCTAGGCTGTTGGTCCCGGGGACGGAACACAAAATTCATGCACGATCTTGGCATAGGATTATTCGCAAAACTGACTGCGACGATCTAATCGTGGATATCATCGAAGATTAAAGCTCGATGTTAATGTTTAAGGTCGAAACGAATATCCACAGGGACGTCCCTACGACGACGAGGTGCGCAATAATCATCGACAAACCTATTACTTCTTAATTTCTTCTTGTATCAACAAAAGAATTAATTCTTTAAGAGCAGATTCGATGTTTAGGGTTTTAGGGTAACCTTTTTGACCCGGTTTCAGACGTGGTTTGCCAGCTGCACGCCTAGCGCGAATGTTTCCCCAGAGCGTATTTTTCTTTTTTTTGCCCTCTGGTAACGATGTTTCAGAATCTTGATTGCGCATATGGAGCTTCGCATAATATATATTAAACAGTATGAAGTTAACCATATCGCAATTACGAAGATTAATCAGAGAAGTCTTGGAAGAACAAGCTGATGTTCCTGGTCGCTGGCGTGCGAGCAATGGTGAACCTGTTGATTCCGACGATTTAGACAGGTTGGGCTTCGGCGGTTTCGCGTCGCCACTCGAAGAAGAAGAAACGAATCAAGGTCATGAACCTTCATCCCCGATCTATCAATTAAATCACCAAGGTGATGGTCAAAACTACGACCAAATGGGAAAACGCAAGCCAAAGTTGAAATGAACAATTTGTCTTAAGCGATATAAGATAACTTTGTGACTTTCCCGGAAAAATTAATCGATCGCGAAAAGTATATTATTGACCGTGTCATCGCTGGCGAATTCGAAGCTGCTTGGGTTCCCGTCGAGTACACTGCGAGTGGATTTGTCGCTAAATTCAACGTAATGGAAGACGCGCTAAAGATCGACGGCGTGCGAGTTAATGTCAGCGCAAAACTTCAGCAAAATCTTGCAGATTTATTCGACGCGTCATTGATGACTGCGCAACTTGCTGATCTAGTTTATGCGCGGGCTGTAAGAAGGATTGACCCTGCGCCGATGCCTATTTCTTCTACGGTCGCTTCGATGGTCAAACACTCTAGCAATGTCGACAACAAACTAAAGAAATTGTCTTCAAGCTCGGGGCTGGTTGCAGACCCGGGCAAACATTGGATTCTCGACAAAAAATTGGAACAGCTTTTGGGCCGGGCGTGCAATTATGGTTGGCACTTTACGGGAGATTCTTATCAGGGAATTAAGGGTTTTTCCGTTCCTTCGTCGATCAATAGGTTGAATGGTTCTGTCGTAAAGGTTATCCAGCCAAATGCGACTGCCCATGATGCGCTACATTCCGACTATTCTCAGGTGTGTCAATTGGTGTCTCAAGTTTGTTGGGTCGATGGCGTCGAAAAAAGATTTTCAGACCTATTGGTCGATCCTCAGTTGTCTATCCTGGTGAATCATCAGGGTCCTTTAAAGACGACTAGGCAACCTGGCGTCCCAGAACTAAAGGGACAATTGGTCATGTTTCCTACCATAATTTCAGTTTCATCGACTAGCGTTTGAACGAGGTTTAAGATGACTTACGAATATCGTTGTAGTTGTTGCAGTTATGAGTTTGAAGCCACGCAGTCTATCAAAGACGAACCCCTAAAGGATTGTCCACAGTGTCATGAAAAGTCTCTTGAGAGGCTAATTTCGGGTGGCGCAGGTTTTAGTCTGAAGGGTGGTGGCTGGTATAAGGACCTCTATTCATCTACAAATAAAACCTCATGAATTAATGAGACTTTCGTACACATCGTTGGGTATTTCAACGTCGTAATTTTTACCTAGATTTAATCCTTTTTGTTTTGCAAAATTTTGAAGTGCTGCAGAAGTACCAGGTCCCCAAATTCCATCTACTTTTAGTTTATAAAGTCCTAATTTCGACAATTTGTTTTGAGCTTCGATTAATCTATCTTTCGTCCAGTTGGTCGTAGCAACCTTAACAGCTTGCATAGGTTTCATAAAAAGTTGACTTTCAGATTTTCTGCGATTTAGAAGTCCTTGATTAACCTTTAGTTTTCCATTAACTCTAAACTTACTCCACTCTTCTAATTTTGCAGGCACACTTGCAAAATCGCCTGCGTTTATTGCTTGTTGTACGCCTGTGTTAATGATGCCACCTTCGCCCGTGTTAAAGATAAAACTAACAAGAGCATCAAATTGATTTTGATTTAAAGGAACAGTTATGTGTTTTTTTATAGCTCTTTCGAATCTTTCTACGTCTTTTGCTAAAATTTCGAAAGCCTGTTCTCGCGTAATTACTTGGTAATTTTCTCCTGGAAGAATTACGTGCCCAACGCCTATCGTTGGCTTTCCGGCGGGGCAGATATATCTTTTTAAGATTAGTCCTTCCCATTTTACGATATGCTCTAAACCTTCTTTAGAAGTCGACAATGAATCGTTAACACTCATAATTCACCTAGATTAAATACTATGCAAAGAAGCAGACGACCATGTTAAAGTTCTATTAAGCATGTCGATCGATAGAAGAATGTTGGCGATGGCGGCGGAAGTCGCTCGCGATAAACCAGAAAAATTCGACAATAGATCTTTTTGCTTGGGTGCTGTTGGCCTACGAAAAGATGGAGTTATTGTTACGGCAAAGAATATCGCTGCTGCGAATGTAGTTCCTACTCACCATGCAGAGGCGCGAGTTGTTAGAAAACTGACTCCGGATTCTATTGTCTGGGTCGCGCGCGTTTTGCGATCGACTGGCGAATGGACATTGTCCCGCCCGTGTGCCGGATGTCAGGGTCGTATGCGGGCTGCTGGCGTTAAAAAGGTGATTTACACAATCGCGCCTGATGAGTGGGGCACAATTCAGTTAATCGACTGATGCAAAGTTTTTAGTCCTTAGGTTAAAGTATCAATATGTCGAATGTAGTGTCGCTTACAGAAAAAAGAGAGATTTGGCAACCGATCTATGTTAAAGATGGTTTGCGAGTCCAAATCTCAAGTCATGGTAGATTTAAGCTTATGAGTGGCGACAAAATTACGCAACTCGAATTTTTCGATTCAGTAACTTTCTTAAAGGAACTTAGCGAAGCATTGGAGCGCGTTATGTGCTCCATGTACAATGACAGTCACTGACTTTACATTACAAAGATAGGAAAAACACAATGTCGAAGAAGAACAAGAAGTTTGGTAAGGATTTCGATTTTGAGGCTCCCGAGATCGTTAGCGTTGACGACATCGGTTACATGGCAGAGGAGGCTATTCACGATCGAATGAATCGTCTCGAGCACGAGAGGAATCGTCTACTTTCTATGGGCCGGGACCCGCTTCTGTGGGAAGTTGAACTTGCGTATCTTCAGCGCGAACAGGACGTCCGTCAAACTCGCTCGCAACTACACGTTGAATATATGAAGAAGTTTGTTTCTCATTCGGATGCAGAAGAAATTCTTGACTCTACTTCCGCTGAGGCCACTGTCACAACCGAGTTGAACTGAAATGTTGAATAATCTGTCAAAGCAAAACACGATTTCAAATTATTTGGGGTCGTTGCAGTCCTATCCACAACTGGAGCATGATGAGCTCGTAGAGCTTTTTCAAGCATACGAAAAGGGAGGTAAGGATGCCGTTAAGGCGCGCCAGAAATTGACAGAATCCAACCTTAGGCTGGTCGTTTATATCGCCAAGAAGCAGAAGGGGCATAATATTCCTCTTGAGGATCTTATCCAAGAGGGGAACTTAGGCTTGCTCAAGGCAATCGATAAGTTCGATTGGAAGAAAGGTTTTCGCTTTTCGACGTACGCTACCTGGTGGATCAAACAAGCGATTAGTCAATACGTTCTAAAGCGTAAGAAGATCATCAGATTGCCAGCTCACGCTGTTTCAGCGCAAAAGAAGTTGATCGAAGCTTCCGACGCGTTTAAGGAGCTAAAGGGTTATGGTCCTACCTCGGAAGAGTTGTCGGAACTGATTGACGTGTCGGAGACTGTTGTCAAGGCAACTATGCAGTCTGGAAAGAATATTGTTTCTCTTCAACAGCAAATTGGCGACGACGGCAATTCTACTCTGGAGGATAAGCTTGAAGATACGAACTTCGCCAACGATCCATTCGAGTCGTTGGCGAAAAAGGAAATGTTGGTCATCGTCAAGAGCGTTATGTCGAATCTCTCCGTAAAAGAAGCTGCAATTCTGCGATTGCGATTTGGTCTTTACGAAGACGTCGAAGCTAAGGATTACCAGATTACGGAAGAGGAAGCTAACATGATTACGTCTGGGCAAGGACTCGCATGATCTATTCGGATATAGTCATATTCGTCGTTTCTCTTTTTAATCTCCTAGCTTCTTTTTCTTGTTTGCGAAGATTGCGTGAGTTAGAAGTAACGATAGACAACCAACAAGTTAAAGCGCAACAAAACGAAAATAACGTACAAAACATTCTTAACGATAGATTGCTAGAACTTCAAAGTAGAAAATACGCGCTGCAAAGAATTAAGCCATGAACAACAAGAAGAACATGAAGGGTTATGCGACGGTACTCGATGACGATGGTATCAACTATCGTGAGATTGCCGACATCATGTCAGAAATCGGGTTCGTAATGAACCATTCGTCAGCTAGGAATTATATTCTGAGGGTTATGACAAAATTTGCAGAAGCCTTTGATCGCGAATGGGGACTTGAGTTGACCGACGAAAAAATTCGTCATGTCGCTGCCTCGCCTCAATTCCAAAACGTAATTTCTGATTTGCTGCATAATTTAGAGGCAACCGAGTAATATTCAAAAGAGGAAAAATGTCAAAATTTAGTGTTAAAAAGCTTCCACCTATTAGATTGGTCGATTTGTTAAAGAAAAGAAAGACCAACTTAAAGGAATTTCTAAATTCATCTGGAATTTCTACTTTTGTTACGTTGCAACAAAAGTGTGAAAAAATGGGAGTTTCTCCGCCTTCAGAAAGCGATTTTTTTGAGGCGGTTGGAAATATTATTACTTCTTCTCCTCAAGAAGGTGTAGTCGTACTTGATCCACCTGTTCTCTTAAAAGACACTGGCGAAAAGGTGCTCGTTGACGAAATCAAGACAGAAGTTTCATCATCGAATCTTCCCGTCGTAGAACCAGAAAAGGAGGAAAAACCCGCAGAAACGCAAGTTTTTTCTCATAAAACATCTAAGAAAAGAAGAGAAACAAACGTCGAAGAGTCATGACATTAGCGACCGAGGCGTGGTAAATTAAGACCATGTCGACGATCGATATCTTGGAACAACTCGAATCGAACAACTCTCGTCTCTTCAAAGAAGAACTTCTTGAGTCGCAGGTCAGCAATGATCTCCTCAAGAAGGTCTTTATTGCAGCTGGCGATCCTTACGTTAACTACTACGTCAACAAGTTCAAGATGCCCAAGGCCGAAGGAATCGGTGCAGATGACCTCGTTCTAGAACATTTTCTTGAGGATATCTACGAAAAGTTGTCCACGCGTGCTGTAACAGGTAATGCTGCAAAGGATCTCGTCGTCAGTCTTTTTACGGACATGACAGGCCCACAGCAGAAATGGTGCCAAAGAATTCTTCTAAAAAACCTTCGATGTGGTGTTCAGTCCACGACTGTTAATAAGGTATGGCCAGGCGCAATCGTTGGATTCTCTGTTCAACTTGCAGAAACTCTTTCGACTCGTTATGAGGATGGTAAGGGTATCATCATCGAAGACCCGGTCATGTATCCTGTTCGTGTCGAACCGAAGTTGGATGGTCTCAGGTGTGTTGCCGTGAAGCACAATGGCGAAGTGACGATGTTCACACGGAATGGTACGGTCCTTGAGACTCTTCCACGAATCAAGTCTTTGATTGAAGCGGCTCCATGGGATGAGTTTGTTCTCGATGGCGAAGTGATGGGTGCAGACTGGAACGAATCAGCTTCTGTCGTGATGTCTCACAAGAAGGGCAAGGATGATTCGAATATGATCTTCCACGTCTTCGACGCCCTTCACTTCTCTGACTGGCGTGACCAAGATAACCACCTAGACCTCGAGGATCGAGTCGAACTCGTTAAGGAACTCGTTGGGCAGGTCGGAAACTCGTCCGTCGTTCAAGTTCCAGGTCGATTGATCAGCAACGAAAAGGAGCTACTTGAAGCATACATGGCCGACACTGATGCTGGCTACGAAGGCATTATGGTGAAGGACTTGGTGGCTCCGTACCTCTTTAAAAGATCTTCGAATATTCGTAAGATGAAACCTGTGGCGACATATGAAGGAATTATTGTGGGTCATTATGAAGGCCGCAGGGGATCGAAGAGAGAAGGCTTGTGGGGAGGCTTTGAAGTTGTCCTGCCGAATGGAGTTGTGACTCGAGTTGCTGGGGGATTTACCGACAAGATGAAGGCCGAGATCAATGTTGATCCAGATTCGTGGATCGGTCGAATCATCGAGATGGAAGGTCAACCCGATCCGCAGACTGGCGATGGTCTTACGAAGGATGGAAAGGTTAGATTTCCTGTCTATATTCGCGAAAGAGACCCTCGCGACGTCGATCAAAAGTTGAACGAAATTGCAAAAAGCTACTTCTGAGTTTGTAAAACGACTGTTACGCAATATGACAAAAGGATGACAAAAAAAGTCAGAAATTTGTAGACTTCAATTTCGATTATTTGGCTACTTTTAATACTTACTACTAGTTGCTTGCACTTGTAAGCAACAATTTAAAGGGGTATTAAAATTTATGGCCATTTCGAAAATTCAGCAATCTCAAATTAGTGGTTCGCTTTCTTTCGACGATTCACTTGCAGCAGGCTCTGGCTTAGCTGGTAAGTCTACGTTGAAGGGCGACCTCGACGCGCTTCGTTCACAAATGAAGCGTATCATCGGTAAGGATGCCTGGTATTCGGCCCTCGACGGCTCGCAAGACCTCGCAGACATCTACGCAGCAGTGCGTATGTCCGGTGCAAACGCAGACTTCCAAGGCACACTCGATGTGACCGGAGCTGCTACACTCGACAGCTCCCTCTCGGTTGCCGGCGCATCCAACCTTCAAGGCTTGGTTGATGTTGGTGGCGCGCTCTACGTCGACGGTGCAGCAGGACTCTCAGGTTCTCTTGCAGTCGCCGGTGCGGCCGTCCTCGGCAGCTCTTTGGCAGTTACCGGCCTCGCTGACTTCTCTGATTCCGTCTACATCGACGGCAGCGCTGGCATCACCGGTTCGCTCGCAGTCGGAGGTCAACTCTCCGCTGGTGCAACCCTCCTCTCAAGCGTCACAGTGAGCGGTGCAACTGCTCTCAACGGCGGCTTGACAATGGACACAAACAAGTTCGTCGTTGCAGACGGAACTGGTAACGTGACCACACAAGGTACACTCGGCGTCGCCGGTGCAGCATCGTTCTCAAGCACCCTTACCGCCGGCGCTACAACAGTGTCTGCGATAAACGTCTCTGGTAACGGTTCCGTTGGTGGAACATTCAGCGTTGCCGGTATCTCTCAATTCATCAACCCTGTCAACTTCATGAACGGCGTGTTCGTCACAGGAAGCAATGGATTGAACGTCGGCGACGACCTCAACACTCCACAATTCCAAGTTGAACGCGACGGATCTATGGTTGTTAAGGCTGCATCCACGATGCAAAGCCTCATGATCACGGGTTCTGCTGGCCTCGCAGTTTCTGGTCCAGCAACCGTCGGCAGCACGCTCGGCGTTACAGGAGCAGCAACCTTCTCCAGCACGCTCTCCGCTGGCGCATCGACCCTCGCATCCGCCGGAATCACTGGCAATGCAACGGTTGGTGGAACACTCGGAGTGACTGGCGCAGCGACCTTCTCTAGCACACTCCAAGCTGGTGCTTCTTCGCTCGCATCCCTCGCAGTTGCCGGATCGTCTGCACTCGCAGGCGCTCTCTCTGTCGAAGGCGCATCTTCGTTGAACAGCCTCTCCGTCACAGGATCTGCTGGTCTCGCAGTTGCTAGCGCAGCTGACTTCAACGGTGGCGTGACTGCAAACTCCATCAAGATCGACAGCGACGTGGCACAACGCCTCTATATCGTCGATTCGGATGGATCGATCAAGGATGAGTCCAAGCTCGTCTTCGACGGATCTGACCTCTCCATCACCGGTGGCCTCCGCGTCTCTGGTAACGCACAAGTTGATGGTGACCTTCTCGTCAAGGGCGCCTTCACCTACATCGAGACCGAGAACATGAAGGTCAAGGATGCATTCATCTACCTCGCAACAGGATCCAACGGATCGGTCGACTCCGGTCTCGTCCTCAGCAAGGGTGCTGGTGCTTCCCACGACCTTATCCTCGGTCAAGATGGCGGCGCAGGCGAAGTCATCTTCGCCAAGGTTGCACACAACTCTGCTGGCGATTCACCAGCCGATCTCGACGGTGCTGATCTCGTCCCAGCTTGGATGAGCAGCGTTAAGATGGGTGCAGCTGAAGGTAGCCTCAGCGGCTCGTTGGCAGCTTCTGCTGCTGGCCTCTCGCTCTCTTCCGCAGCAGGCAAGGAAATTGAGATCAGCGCAGCAGCTGACCTCAAGCTCGCAGCAAACGGCAACGCAGCGATTTCCTTCGCAGCAGCCGCGCAAGTTCCAGACGCAAGCTTCCAAGCTTCTACGGTCGTCGGCATGCTCAACGAGCTTCGCATCGACCTCGACAACGCTTCCGCGGGTGGAAACGTTTCGAAGGCAGCCTACTCTGGATCGCAAGTTGCAGCAGGCGTTCTCAGCTTCGCTGGTCAACAGACCCTCGCGTCTGCAAACCACAAGTTGGTCGACGTCTTCCTCAACGGTGTTCTCATGGCCCCAGGCTATGACCTCACCGCAATCACAACGACATCCGTAACGTTCGACGGCTCGATCTCTTTCACAGCCGACGACGTCATCGTCGTTGTTGCACGCGGCTGATAGCTGCATAACGACAGCGACTAAGACTGACTAGTCGCGGGGCCCGGGGGAAACTCCGGGCCTTTTTTATTTGTTCACATATTTACATGAAGGAAAGCGACATTAATTTAACAAAAGCATATGGATAACAAAAACTTTGATAAGGATTTTCTAGCTAACAAGTTAGTAGTTTTACAAGAGATGATAGTCGAAAAAACTTCTCAGTTTAATGAGATGGTAGAAACGATTAAACGCTTCGAGGGTCACTCGAGTGGTTCAAAAGATCTATCAGAAAAAATTGGTAATCACATAAAAAAGCAACAAGCAGATGTTGTTCAGCTTGCTTCGCAACAAAAAATAGCGCCCGACATTTCTAAGTTCGTAGAGATAGTTTTAGAAAACATCAGAACTTTTGTAAGACAAGCCTGTGGAGATGTTGAACGCTTGTATTTTTCGAAACAAGGCGAGTTACTATTTCTCCAACAAGAAATAGAAAAATTAGTAATTTCAAAAAAGAAATGTGAGCAAAGCGTAAAGGATCTCGAAACCCCACCTGAACCGCATGAAGTTGCGTCTTCAAAAATCGAAGAAAATGTCGCTTCTGTGCCAGTGGAGGAGAGACAACAACCTACAAAAAAGAAGCGAGTAAGACCTGATCAAGATCCAACAACTCGTGCGGGGCGCGCAGCGATAGATATTGCTGAAAGAAAAAAAAGAAACAAAAAGGAACAAAAATAAAAAATTATTTAGGTAGATATCAAACCATACACCTTAAGCGCTTTTACGATATCGCCGATTGTGTAAGCTGTTGCACCAGCGCCGCCCGTAAAAGTTGTATTTCTGAAAACGTTGTTAGTTGATCCAGCACTACTTACTGAAGTATCGCCAGTTGCACCTTGAATCGTAACTGGCGTGCTTAGCCCAAAAAAGCCCAGCCTTCCGCTACTTTGCGCAACTACGACGCCGCCACCGGAGTTTGTACCTGCTTGAATAGTCGTTTTTCCTGTATGCGCTGCATTGCTACCAATGGTTACTGTTGATGCGCCAGATCCGTTCGCGATGAAGACTGTTTGCGTATTAGCAGTGCTGTTACCTGCAGATCCGATAGAAATAATGTTAGTAGCCGTCGACTGGCCGACAGTAATTGTTCCAGTCCCAGCTGCAGAACCGATCGTATAGTTGGTCGTGGTAGCACCTGTAATAAAAACATTGCCCGTGCCTGCCTGAAGATTTAAAGCTGACGTACCAGTTGTAGCGCCCAGCGAAACAGCGGAAGTGCCTGCGCCACCGCCGATATTGATCGTTTGTGTATTAGAGGTATTGTTACCTGCGGAACCTATATTTATTGTATTCGCGGAAGTCGATCTACCTAATGTAATCGTTCCTGCTTGTCCCTGACCACCGATTATGTAAGCTGTGCCTGTTGACCCAGTCAACGTTAATTGCGAATTTGCAGCGATAGTCGTCGATGATGAGCCTCCTATGCTTCCGATGGATATAAGCGCAGATCCAAGCGAGCTAGCATTCGTTCCTATGTTTACCGTTTGTACGCGTGAGATAGCAGTGACTGAACCGTTTCCAATATCAATTGTATTAGATTCTGTTGAACGTCCTAGTGTTAACGTCCCCGTGCCTGTTTCACCACCAATAGTATACGTCGTCGATGTAGATCCGGTTAATAACATGTTACCGGTTCCTGCTTCAAGCACTAACGAAGAAGCACCAAAAATAGAACCTATAGTTACTGCTTGAATTGCATCAGCTGTACCCAGGTTAACTGCACGGGTGGCAGGAGTCGTTCCTATGTTTAGAATCGATGCGCTTTGAAGAAGATTGAATGTCGAAGACGTTGTGTTAAGATCGCCACCATTGACAGTTAGATCGCCTGCTACGGTCACAGCATCATCGGCGGAATCACCCAACGACACGCTACCATCTGTCGATAACGAACCAGATATTTTAGCTGCACCTCCAAATACCGTTTTTTCGCTTTCAGATCCCGATACGAAAAAAACCGTATCAGCACCGGTTTGTGGAAAAGATTCAGCGTTTGAAATAATAACGCTGCCGGTTATTGCTATTCTTGAACCACCACTGCTTGATCCAGAAATATTATTTGTTATTACAGCCATGGATTATGCGCCTAATTTTATGTATTAATTAAAAACAAATTGATGCTAAAAAAGAAAGGACGGCAGCGCCGTCCTTCCCTCAATGGCAATTTATGTTGTTTTTAGAATCTAAGAAATGGATCCTCGTCAAGGTGAGGAACAGCTTCAAGGACGAACTTGTAGCGTTTTCCAGTCTTGTTGAAACGAATTGTCAACATGTCTTCTTCTTCGATGAGGGTATAGTCGCCACGGTCGTTTCTGAGATGTAAGTCGCCTGTATACACGTTTGCCCAACGATTCGTTATCGAACCTAAGTTATAAGTGCTATCGGCGATTGGCAAAACGTCGGAATCGACGCGGCCTGTGAATGTAACGGTGTCTGTTACTGCATTTCCTAGATCTACGTCGGCATTGAATATAGCAGTTCCATTCATCGTTAACGTGGAAGAACCAGTGATGCTGGAAACTACTCCTAAAGTTCCGAGAACTGTAGCGTTTTGGGTCTGTAATCCACCGTTTAATAACGATTGTCCGGAAATCGTTAGCGTCGAAGAGCCTGTTATGCTTTGCGCGACGGATAAAGTACCAGCAGATGTTATGTTACCTGTCGTATCTGCAACCTGGAAGACTCCTGCGTCGCTGATGATTCCACCATTGAGGATAGCCTGACCGCTTAGAGTCAATGTCGAAGAACCTGTTATGCTCTGAGCGACAAGAAGCGTTCCTGCCGTAGATACGTTGCCCGTAACATCTGCCACAGTAAATGCAGTCGTATCAACAGCAATACCACCATTTAAATTAGCTCTACCACCAATCGTTATAGTCGACGAACCTGTTATGCTCTGCGCGACTAATAAAGTACCTGCCGTCGAGATGTTACCCGTTGTATCAGCGACCGTGAAAGCTGTCGTGTCGACCGCTATACCACCATTTAGGTTGGCTATTCCACCTATCGTAGCTGTCTGAAGGACTGCTAGGCCGCCGCTTCCTGTTACGGTTAACGTATGCGCGGATAATGTGCGTGTAGCGCTGGTATAAGTTAATCCATCATGGCCACCGAATGATCCACCATCGTTAAATTGTACTTGCGTATTTAGTCCGCCTGGCGTTGCAGAAGCAGTCGAACTAAGGGTAATCGCGCCGTTCGAGCCCGTCGTGATTGTCATACCGGTACCAGCGATAAACGCTGACGTTCCATCGATTAATTGTGTATGTGAACCGCTTATTTGTGAGATATAACCTCTATACCAGTTTGCTCCAGTCGTTCCAAGATCGCGGAGTCCCGACGCATCAGGCTGAATAGTTCCTCTAAACGTCGTGCCGGACACAGTCGCGACTATAGAATCATCGATTGATAGTGTTACGTCGCCGCTTGAACCACCACCCAACAATCCTGTACCCGCGTTTACAGCTGTAATATCGCCGCCGCCAGCCGTAGATATAGTTACTTGTCCGTTAGAAGCAGAAGTAATCGTTATGTTACTTCCCGCGACAAGATAAGAGGTTCCGTTAGCAAGTTGTGTAAGAGAACCGCTAAGTCCTAATTGAAAAGTTGCTGCTCCCACTGAAGTTAAAGTACCGCCAACCGTCGTGTCGCCGCTTGAAGCTATTACGCTAAAGACAGGACTACCGGCGCTGCTCTTTACAGTTAAGCTGCCTGAAGAAACGACTGTCGACTTAAAAAGGCTCGCTTCGTCGACTAAAAACTTAATTCCGCTATCGAGGGAAGGGAATGTAAGTGCAGGTTTATCAGCGATGACTACGGAGCCTGTAACGCCGATCGCCGAGTTAGTTTGTATACTACCAGATATGTGTCCAACTAATGCCATTGATAATTCTCCCTTTTGTAAAAGACAGAATAACTATCGTTCTCAAAAATCATCGTCGATTGGTTGCAACATCATTTTGTATTTTTTACCCGTGATGTTGTTTACAACACAAAGAAAGTCTCTTTCTTCCACGATAGTCCAGTTGCCACGATCGTTTCTTAGGTGTAAGTCGCCAGTATAGATGTTAGCCCAGCGTTTGTCTGCCGATCCAAGATCATATGTGGTATCTGCGTCGGGTGTAACGTTGCCCTTCATCCCAAACGAACCGGTCAAAGAAAAAGCGTTATTAGATGAATCGAACCTTAGATTTGGTGATGCTCCAAAAGAACCATTATTGTTAAATTGGATTTGTTGATTACTACCAGCTGGCGGCGTTGAAGTGCCGCCCGTTCCAAGCGAAGCCGTAGTTAATATTCTTAAGGTAATATGGCTCCCAGACGGTGGCAATTCATGAAAGTGAACTGTCGTATTCGACGGCACAGTATAATCACCGCTACCGCTTGGGCCTAACAACATTAAAACGCCGTTCAAATAAACATCGACGTCGTCCTCGTCGTTATAACCGTTGACTAGAATTCCTGCAGAAGAAAAGTCTAAGTCGAACGTTGATGGATTGACCTCTGAACCATGGAAAATACCCTTAGAATATCCTTCGCCACCAATCGACGAAATCGTAATTGCACCGGAAGAACCCGTCGCAATTATTACGTTGGCGCCGGCGATGATAAATGGAGAGCCATCAGTTAAAGCCGTTAGTGAACCGCTGAGTCCAGCGATGTGTTTTGTAACGCCGGTAAAGGTCGATCCGCTTACCGTCGCTACAATAGAGTCATTAATGTCTAATGTTACAGAACCTGAAGATCCACCCCCCAAGAGACCAACGCCTGCTGTGACTGAGGTTATATCACCTGCTGTACCATCGTTAGCAATTGTAATTGATCCGTTGGAACCCGTAACTATCGATATGCCAGTACCCGCAACGAGGTAAGACGTTCCATCGGTTAGGTTTGTTAGAGAACCTGACAACCCTTGATCGAAATTAACGATGCCCGTAAACGTTGATCCGCTTAAAGTTGCAACGATAGAATCGTTGATATCTAAAGTAACGCTGCCAGACGAACCACCACCCAATAATCCTGTACCAGCGTTTACAGCAGTAATGTCACCCGGAAGACCCGTAATCGTAATTGAACCATTAGACGCCGAAGTGATCGTTATGTTGTCGCCAGCGACGAGATATGAAGTGCCATCAACTAGCTTGGTAAGAGAGCCACTTAACCCCGCGACGTGGTTAGTAACGCCTGTAAATGTAGAGCCACTCGTCGTTGCGACGATTGAGTCATTGACATCTAACGTGATATTGCCAGACGAACCACCGCCCAGTAGTCCTATCCCCGCGTTAACAGCTGTGATATCACCGACAGTACCATCGTTAATGATGGTTATCGAGCCATTTGAACCAGTTACTATCGATATACCCGTACCAGCCTGGAGATACGAACTTCCGTCTGTCAAGCGAGTAAGAGATCCGGATAGTCCCTGATTAAAATTAACAGTACCGACAAAGGTTGAGCCTGAAACAGTCGCGACTATAGAATCGTTAATGTCCAAAGTAACATCGCCACTTGCTCCGCCACCAACTAAACCAACACCTGCGTTTACAGCAGTAATATCTCCTGCTAAACCAGCAATTGTTATCGCGCCATTGGACGCTGAAGTTATTGTAATGTTATTGCCGGCAATTAAGTAAGAAGATCCGTCTGGTAATCTTGTTAGTGAACCGCTAAGTCCTTGATTAAAGTTTACTGCGCCAATGAAGGTTGAACCAGAAATTGTCGCGACGACAGAATCGTTAATATCGAGCGTTATACTACCAGACGTTCCACCGCCAAGTAGACCTATACCTGCATTAACAGCAGTTATATCGCCAATCGCGCCGTTGTTCGTAATCGTAATTGACCCGTTGGAACCAGTAGCTATTAAGATACCATCGCCAGCGACCAAATACGATGTTCCGTCCGTTAAGCGTGTGAGGGATCCTGATAATCCTTGGTTGAAATTAACAACACCTGTGAATGTAGATCCTGAAAGCGTTGCTACCGCAGAGTCATTAATGTCTAAAGTAATGCTGCCAGATGAACCGCCGCCCAATAATCCCAAGCCGGCATTAACAGCAGTTATATCGCCAACAGTGCCGTCGTTAATGATCGTTATTGACCCGTTGGAACCTGTTACGATTGATATGCCTGTACCGGCCTGGAGATATGAACTTCCATCGGTCAAACGAGTGAGTGATCCTGACAATCCTTGGCTAAAGTTAACAATGCCAGTAAACGTCGAACCCGACAGCGTCGCGACTATAGAATCGTTAATGTCTAGTGTAACGTCTCCTGAAGCGCCGCCACCGAGTAAACCTGTACCAGCATTAACTGCAGTAATATCGCCTGCTAGTCCTGAAATTGTAATAGAACCATTAGAAGCCGAAGTTATAGAAATATTACTACCGGCGATAAGATATGAAGATCCATCGACTAATCGTGTAAGTGAACCGCTGAGTCCTTGATTGAAATTAACTGCACCGACAAAAGTTGAACCTGATACTGTTGCAACGACAGAATCATTGATGTCTAGCGTAATATCGCCACTCGATCCGCCACCGAGCAGACCAGTTCCTGCGTTAACCGCTGTTATATCGCCTGCTAAACCTGCGATGGTGATTGAACCGTTTGACGCCGAAGTGATTGTAATGTTAGCGCCAGCGATTAAATAAGAGCTACCGTCTGTAAGTTGAGTTAAAGAACCACTCAAACCCGCAACGTGTTTTGTTACACCTGTAAAAGTCGAGCCGCTAATCGTTGCAACAACGGAGTCATTGATGTCTAGAGTAACGCTTCCAGAACTACCTCCGCCTATTAGTCCTATTCCTGCAACAACTTCAGTTATATCCCCAACATTACCGTCGTTAATGATTGTTACTGAGCCATTGGATCCGGTTACGATCGATATGCCAGAACCCGCGACCAAGTACGAACTTCCGTCTGTTAGTCTGGTAAGAGAACCTGAGAGGCCTTGGTCGAAATTAACAACTCCTGTAAAGGTTGAGCCGCTTACGGTCGCGACGACTGAATCATTAATATCTAAAGTAATATCACCAGAAGAACCGCCACCGAGGAGGCCGACTCCCGCGTTAACGGCTGTTATATCACCCGCAAGACCTGAAATTGTAATAGCGCCATTCGAAGCAGACGTAATTGTTATATTCTGGCCTGCTATCAAATAAGAGCTGCCATCTGCGAGTCGTGTTAAAGAACCGCTTAATCCTTGATTGAATCTAACGGCTCCTGTAAATGTAGAACCACTGGTCGTCGCGACGATTGAATCGTTTATGTCTAGTGTGATATCTCCAAAAGATCCACCGCCTAATAGACCGACACCCGCGCTAACCGTCGTGATGTCTCCTGCTAAGCCTGCAATCGTGATGGCGCCATTTGACGCCGACGTGATCGTTATGTTATTACCGGCAATTAGATAAGATGAACCATCAGATAATTTTGTAAGTGAGCCACTAAGACCTTGATTAAATTTGACTTCGCCCGTGAAGGTTGAGCCCGACAACGTCGCAACGACAGAATCGTTAATGTCTAAGGTTACGTCTCCTGAAGCACCGCCGCCGATCAATCCCATGCCAGCATTAACTGCTGTAATGTCGCCAGCAAGTCCAGATATCGTAATCGAACCATTGGAGGCCGACGTAATCGTAATATTGTTTCCAGCAACGAGATAAGAACTTCCATCAGTTAATCTGGTAAGCGATCCACTTAAACCCAATAGATGATTGGTGGCACCCGTAAACGTTGACCCTGATGTAGTCGCTACGATAGAATCATCAATGCTTAGAGTGACATCGCCTGAAAGGCCACCGCCCAACAAGCCCGTTCCCGCATTGACCGCCGTTATGTCTCCGCTACCACCACCACCTGTAGAAGAAATTGTTATCGAACCATTCGAAGCAGACGTAATCGTAATATTGTTTCCCGCAACAAGATAAGAAGTGCCATCGACAAGTTGCGTTAACGAACCCGATAAACCTTGATTAAAATTAACGATGCCAGTAAAAGTGGAACCGCTCGTCGTCGCGACGACTGAATCATTAATCTGTAAAGTAACGTCGCCAGATATTCCGCCACCGCTCAAACCTGTACCAGCTGAAACTGCGGTAATATCGCCAGCTTGACCTGATATAGTAATCGACCCGTTAGAAGCTGAAGTAATCGTAATGTTGGACCCAGCTATTAGATAAGATGTTCCATCAACGAGTTGTGTTAACGAACCGCTAAGGCCTAAAACGTGCTTTGTAGTACCCGTGAATGTAGAGCCAGAAATCGTCGCGACGGACGAATCATTAATCGATAAAGTAACTGAGCCACCCGCACCCGCGTCATTTAACGATAAGCCTGTACCAGGCGTCAATACTCTTTCAGAAGTAAGCGTTGTGTCTGTTGCTAACGTGATATATTGCGCGGACGCTGGTGCAATATTGACAGGGCCGTCGATCGTAACAGCGCCGTTAGAACCTGTCGTAATTGCGATATTAGATCCTGCTATCAAAAATGACGTGCCATCGACCAAGTTAGTAAGAGATCCACTTAAACCGGCTACATGCTTTGTTATCCCCGTGAAAGTCGATCCACTCGTGGTAGCTACAATCGAATCGTTTATCGATATAGTAAAGTTGCTACCCGCTCCACCATCTGTCGCGATGATGCCCGTGCCCGAAGTAAAAACTCTTTCTGCGTTTAGCGAACCAGTCGCAGAAAGTACAAGATAAGTTGCATTAGCATCACCGCCAGAACCTCCACCCGCTAAAGCAGAAATCGTGATAGATCCGTTAGACGCTGACGAAATAGCTATATTTTCGCCGGCAATTAAATAAGAAGTCCCATCGACAAGTTGCGTCAACGAGCCGCTCAATCCAGCAACATGTTTTGTCGCACCCGTGAAAGTCGATCCACTCGTGGTAGCGACCGTTGAATCATTTATCGAAACAGTGTAATTACCACCCGCACCACCGTCTGTAGTAATAATTCCTGCGCCAGCAGTGAAAACTCTTTCGGAACTTAAAGAACCAGTTGCAGAAAGTACGAGATATGTCGCGTTAGGATCACCGCTACCGCTGCCTCCTGATCCCATCGAACTTGAGCTAATAACCTCGCTTGCCATTTTGCCGATATAAGCAAATGCACGAGCGAACGCAGGAATTTTGGTCGCGCTATAATCTTGTAAAAACAAGATTCCATTGTAGTAATCAACGTTCCAGTCGATGTTATCTAACAGCGGAATTTCATCGCCGGGATTTCCAGAACCATCGTCTTTAAATATTTTTACGATGTAAGGATTTGGCGCAGTTTGAGAATAAAAAGGAGGTATTAGTTGAAGTTGTCCTAAAGTCTCATGTACTAATTTGTTATTATTAAAAACGCCATTGCCTGCGCGCGGATTGTTTGTTATCGATTGATAGTTCGATGGTAAAACGAATTTATACGCGTGAGGTCCGGCAGTTTGTAAATCTTCACCAGGATCCGTACCGGCGCCGCCGCCAGAAACGTTCGCATCGTATGTAGTGCCTGTTAGAGCAGTTAAAACGAACTGTATGTATTCGACAGTGGGAGGACCGCCACCAACGCTTTGTGTTAGATACAGAGTTTGAACAGGAGAATTAGGGATATCTTCGCCAAAAATTAAGCTGGTGGACGTTTGAATATTAGAGCCGATTACTTCTTCGCCATCTATCTTAAGATTGGAAGTATGGGCCTTACCCAAAAGTTTTTTCTGTGCAAACAGTGTTGCGCTTGTATCGCTCTTTCCGGCCACTTTAACTCCAGCTTATGCTCAGTCTGTCCAAATATCCCGTCCACTCATCGGATGCAGAAATTTTGATTATTATATATTCAGCGCCTGAAACTGTACCATCTACTGTCGCACCATTAAATGAACAAGTATTGGTAACACCATCGACATCTACAGTTTGATTCAGATCTCCACTTAAACAACCATCTCCTTCGTTAAAGTTACCAGACCCTGCTGAGGGCTTGCCTAAATCTAATAAACCTGTTTTGCCAGGTATACTAATTTCAACAAATATATTTTTATTTGCGCCTAAAGAGGCAGCATTCGGTCCGGTTTTACCAACGATAATTGCGTCGCCGTATAAAGTAACTTGTATACTTGGACGATCGTTAACGGTGTTGTTTAAAAATGATCTATAATATTCACGTGTAGAATTTGTTAAAGCGCTATAATCAACGTTTCCTGCGGGCGACTCAATGCTACCACCTTCTTTGTGGTTTCTAAAATCGCCATTGACGCCGCCATCTTTTGGCGCCAAAAGATAAGTGTCGTAAACTAACAGACCTGTAGCATAAGTTGGGAAATTCGTTTGATCATCCATGCTGATCGTAGAATTCCAGGCGTATGATCCGCTTGTAATGTCTGATTGGTTCGGGTATGAACCGCTTACCAGACGATAGGTTTCGCTAGTAAAGTATTCGTCTGTATTAGCATTGCTGGTATTGACTGGTGTCCACACCAACAAATTCGTGGTGCTTTGAGTCGCTAGCGTAAGACTCGTTTTGAGCGGATGAACGAATATCATCGCTCCACCACACCCATAAGTTGTTGTATAAGTCCCCGGTAATGATTTAGTCCTGTTGAAATTAATCGTTCCGCTGACGTGTAATAATTCGTTTTGGCTATCTAGGTTTGTGTTAAGAGTTTGAAGACTGTCCGTCGTTGCGACTGTAATCTTCGTCGAAGACAAACCCGAACCTGATTGAATAATTTGCGACGCGACCGCATTACTCAAATTAGTAAAAGAAATAGCTGTGCTGCTATTCGAATAAACATTTTTGTAAATGTTTGATATTCTCGTTCGTATGCTACCAGAGGGTGAGGTAAAATATTTGACACCGCTGACGTAAGAAAACGCATCGTCGCCAAAGATTGACAATCCGTTACCCGCTGAAGCAAGCGCGTTCGAATCAGGGTCGTTGACCCATTCGACATAGTTAGTCGTTCTATCTGTTCCGTTGACGTTGTGAATTACTCTCAAGTAATTCCATCCCGTTCTTTGGTCTGTCGTTGTTACTCTATACTTCGCAGTTCTTTGAATTTCTGAGAAACGTGGAACGCCGTTGTCGAACAATCCAGGTCCCCATTGGCTTAACGACACGAAACCAGAACCATTTGAATTTACGCTGGTTCCCGTTCCAGCCCCCGGCGACCCCGCCCCTACTAGCGAAACAGAACCCGTAATTTCAACTTCGTGTATTATCGACCCATTAACCTCCAGCTTCAAACTTCCGCTGTTTGCATCTGAAAATGCATATGTAACATAGTCTCTACCAGGCGAAACTACGTCAGCGTTTAAATCACCTTGCATTATTGTCGCGCCAGTAAAAACGGCTCTTCTCAAATTGTTGCTGGTTTCTGCAATTTGATAAACGTCGTTTAAGTCTGCCACTGTAAATCCTGCTGCAGTCGTAGGATCAAAATAACCTGATATCGATTTGGAAGTGCCGAAAGAAAGTCTAGCAGTCGTTCCCGTATTGTCTGAATCTATATCATCGAGGTCGGGAACCGGCGTTAGAACACCTGTACCTGCTCCAAAGTCCACCGAGATTGATGAGATGTTGCCAGTCCACACCGAATCAGCGAGGACTTTAAGTACGACGTACTCATTATTGTCTATAGATAAATTACCAAAATTTAAATAGTTAATTGCATTTAACGTATTATCAAAACTTAAATATGCGTTAGTTATGTGTGCCCCAGAGCCGTCTTGAGCTTGATCTAAGACGTAAGGAAGGGCAACGTCCATCCAACCTGTTTTTCCAGGTATTTTTATAAAAGCTTTTATTCTGGTACCGTTTAGTGCAGTTCCATTTGAAACGATCGTTGAAGATCCGTTCATCGATAGCGATAAGTCGTATTGAGCACCAGACGTGTTTTTGAACCAACGATAAAATGTTCTTACACCGCTGATACCCGAATAGTCTGGATTTCCCGATGGACCTCCGCTGAACGTCGAAAAATTTCCGCCATTTGTGGTATTTTTTGGAGAAACTAACGTAGCGTTAAAGAATTGCAGACCATCTGAATGACCACCATTCGATGACGTCATGAAAACTGTCGAATTCCAAACGTTAGCGTTGTCGATGACGTCGGCTTGGGTATTGTAGGCGCCGGACAAAATTCGATAATTTTCTCTTCTAAATGTTTCTGCAGTTTCGGTAGACGTGTTTGAGTAGTTGTAAGTTAAGATACCCGAAGTAGTTGCTTGTCCACCATTCGTCAAATCGCTCTTTAGAGGATGAGTAACAGTGGTACCAACCGTAATCGAACCGCTAGTAAAATAATCCGCAGTTAAAGCGCTTGACGCAGTCAAGTGCAAAGCCTTCGTGTGATTTTCTCCGCCTGAAGTATTAATAGTCGGTTTGGCCTGGCTTGCAAAACTGACGCTTAAACCTGAACTCGCGGCAGAAGAATTAGACGTCGTAAAGCTTATCGCTGTCGTGTCGTAAATGTATTTGTACGCGTTGTCAACTTTTGCTCGATATGTTAAAGTACCACTTTGGAAATATTCAACGCCAGATACATGAATCGACCCCGAGCCTTCGAATGTTAGAGAGTTATTACTAGCGACTAAAGCATCAGCGTTATTGTCGTTGACCCACTCTAGGTAGTTGGTTTGGGTTTGCGAAACTCCACGATTGTGAATTACGCGCGCATAATTCCAGCCGTTTTGTTGGTCGTTTGGATGAATTGTATATCTTCCAGTTCTATGCTGAAAAGGAGTAAAGGGCAAATTGTTCGATTGAACCGCGCTACCTGTTTGAGATAAGTTTATAAAGCCCGAACCACTCGCATTTAGTTTAGACGCCGTACCAGAACCTGGTACGCCCGTTCCTGCTGAACTCAATGTTAAGTCAACGCTGTGAACTAAGGTTCCGTTTACGTATAATTCTAATGTTCCTTGGTTAGCATTACCGAATGCGTTCGCTACGTAATTAGTAACGCCCGTATTGTGTACATATGCCGGTACGTCTTCGTTAAGGTCACCAATTACGCTAGCTGTGCCATTATAGATGCCTTTTCTGATGTTCGACCCCGACGTCGCTGCTGCATAAGAACCGTTGACATCAACGGCGGCAAAACCTGCTGTCGTATTGCTCGAAATGTAAGCGGGCGATGAAGCTGACAAATCATTACTAGTTCCAAAGGATAAGAACGCAGTTATTCCTGCGACCGTATCACAATCAACGTTATCTAAGTCAGGGGCGGGGGCGGGGGCTAACGACAAGAATAGTTCATTAAATCTGTCTATTGCAATCCCGATTGGCGTACTGGGCGTAAAATCTGTAAATATGCCGTCGCTATATGTTCCATCTTCCGGTTCTCCTATAGAGGCGGATACTGCGGCGACGCCAGCGCTTTCTTCTATCAACACGAAGCCAGGACCAAATTTAATAGCAGACGTTGGCGATACTGAAGTAGATCCTGAAGCTACTGTTAATGTCGATCCACCTGACCCACTAATCGAGGCAGAAATCGTAATTGATCCATTAGAAGCTGACGTTATTGATACGTTACTTCCCGCTATAAGATAAGACGTTCCGTCCGTTAATCTTGTTAGCGATCCGCTCAATCCTGCGGAATGATTTGTAGCTCCAACAAAAGTAGTACCGCTGATCGTCGCGACGACAGAATCATTTATGGCTAATGTGAAGTTATTACCTGGACCTGAATCGGTCGCAGTTACACCCGTGCCTGCGATAAAGACTCTTTCGTTACTTAAAGAACTGGTCGCAGATAATACCAGATATTGAGCGTCAGCATCTCCGCCGCCGCTGGTTCCCCCACTTCCACTAGCCGTTGAAGAAATTGTAATCGAACCATTGGCGCCGGTGATGATTGTTATATTTTCGCCTGCGATAAGATAAGACGTGCCATCGGACAATTTTGTTAACGATCCACTCAATCCTTGCAGCGTCGTAAAGGAACCACTAGCGACTACGTCTCCACCAAAAAGTGACTTATCATTTCCATCGATTGAGCCGCTTACATAGAAAAAGACGTCTGTACCTTTATCGCGAGGAGAATCTATATTTTCGTTTCCACGGAGGGCTAAAGCGCCCGTTGCGAATATGGAACCAGCGGTGTCGCTATTAAAATAAATGGGACTTGTTCCGCCCCCGCCGCCACCGCCTTCACTGGAAAACAACACTAGGTCGGTATCATCGACGCCGTTTCGATACCAATATTTGTATGCAACGCCGCCGAATATAAGACGAACTTCCATCGATTGAAAACGAATAGCCGACGGAATCGATGCATTTGCTGCAGCCTTCGCGCCGGACTCGTTGTCGTTACCTAGAGAACCTGTATATGGTCCTGACCAAACGTCAACCGGAACCGGGTTGACGGGTTGTACTCCGAATGGAATTTGAAGACCGGGCGTGAGAGCCATAGTTTGTTATACTCTTGTAATTTGATGACGATGATTGATAAGATATGGAATAGCGTTGGTAAGTGTATATACATTGTACGAAGACAATGTTCCTGCTGCATCCGTTACATTAAGCGTCGATAGAATATAAGAATCTGTTATTTCTATTCCTAACGCGTCTAAATCATCTACTTCATCTATTAGTAATGGAGCTGGCATCGCGATCGTAAATATTCTATGCACTGTACCAGTGTTCAAAATAAACGGATTGTCGCCATTCGTAAATATTTTTCCTGATAGCGCTCGAATATCTGCCGATGTTGCCGGTTGCGTTGCCGACGATCCAAAGAATATAACTTTTGAGAATGTTATCGCAGTTGTACTAGACATAGTTGTCTCGTAAGTATCTGTGACTTTCGCTCGATAATATAAAGTCGTTGCTGAAATTAAATCGTTGTCATTGTGTGTGGTTAGCGTAATCGTAACTGTGCTTGGGTTGCCAGACACTGCGACGTTCGTTAATCCAGGAACTGGCGCCCATATATTCGTACCGCCTACTCTATACTCGACAGTATAAGACGTAATCGCAGCGTTTATATAATTTCTAGTAATCGTTCCAGTTATTGTTGAACCAACGTTGCCGAGTTCTCGTAGCGTAACACTTTCGTTGGTTATTCCGCCTGAATTAATCGCCGCTAATGTTAAAGTAATCGTAGGGGCAATATAGGTGCTTGGTGTCGTAATCGTATCGTCTCCATAGAATGCGTTACCTACGTCGTCAGGATCGCCGAGGTCCGAAACTTCCTTTTGACCTGTTAACGGCTCGTCGAGGACACCTTCTCTAACCAAGTCCCTAACGTCACCGGTTAGATCACCAGTCTTTTTATCGTACTTAAAACCTCTCTGTTGGACGAAAACGTCTTGAATCGCGTCGGGATCAGCGTACTTGATGTCTGTTGGACCAACCAGCGGCGCGACGAATAGACCTTGACGAGATTTTGTACCTACTAATCTAACACCATCTTTGTGTTCCGCCATGCCGTAAATGTTACGCATGAAAGTGCGCTCAGTGATCTCATAAAAAACATCTGAAAAAGAAAAGAAGTCACCAATATTGACATTTATTCCTTTATCTACAAGATCACGGTGCTGAATGTAGACCTCGATTTGGTATTGCGCATCGATGCCAAACTTGTCTATCTTCGTCGATGTTTGAAACTCGTTGTTTACTAGCGCGTCTATTATTATTGGATTATCGAATATTTTCTTTAACGCTTCGTTATAGACTTCATGAGTTTTTGTTTTTATCTCTGAAATTGGATAGTAAATAATCTTTTGACCAACAACGTCTTTTATTATTTCTTTCGTTATATCCGAAATAAAATTTAACTCTCTTGGAGTTATGAACAATCGAGCCATGTTTTAAATATGCGATATGTTTTGCAAATGGCTCAATAAGTTAATTTCAACCAATGGTTATCGACTTGCCCAATGGCATCGGGATATATCTTAGTTGTTTATTCAGGTTTTCGGCAGCCAACGCATCGTTTTCCAGCAACTTAGCATGCGTCATATTCGCGAGGAATTCTCGCATTTGCGTTGTTAGTTTATCTTTGTCTTCGCGACCTTGAGAAACCAAGGCTTCACCGTTCAATTGCAAATCGGCATTTGGAATAGGAATGTTTTGGAACTTAGAACGAATTAAACCCAACAATTCTTTGCATAGTGCTAAAGTATATTGACGGATCCATTGACGACCGGGTTGGTTAATCGTCGCGTATGGTATGTTCCCTAATGGAAAATTATTGGGACCAGATATACCATAAATAGAATCGTCGCTGTACGCCGACGGATTAAGTGGATCATGCGGAGGCATTAGCTTGATGAACATCTTGCCGAGTTGAAGATCCGAAGTAGGAATTGGGTAGATTCGTAACTTGCTTCCTAGTACTTCGTAAGAATAATTTGAGCGACGGACTCTAAACGCACTTTCTAACATGCCTCTGCGTAACACGTCCTCGAATATTGGTAGAACATAGAACACAGTCGAATTGACGTATGATTCATAGTTAAAGTTCGTAGCAAGGAAGTTCGTGATGTTCGACGCATTGAGAAGGAACGTTTGCGCTGCGAGGGGTTCAAAGTGAAAGATTTCGACAACCTTTAATTTGCCCTTCGAACCAGTAGGTAACGTATCATAAACGCCTTGACCAGCGTTACTACCAGAAAATACTTTAACATCAGAATAGATGTCATAGTCTTGTTGCCCATTGACAAGATCGACATAACCTAATGTCGCGTTATAAGAACCTCCAACGTAAGCTTCGGTCGCGTAAGGCTCTGCTTTACGTAACAAGAATTCTAGGGTTTGTTTAGAGTACTTGTTCGTAAAATCTTGTGATCCTGTAGAAAACCCCAGTACACTTGTGAGTTCTGAAGTTATTTTAGTTTCGTGAATTAAACGGCTGTATTCGCAACAAGCTTCTTCGAAACATGCCCACATTTCTTTTCTGGTTAATTCTACGGACAAAACGTCGTCGCCAAGTTTGCGTTTTACAAACATGACTATACCGTCGGCTTCGTTTTGAAATTGAGTGTCAGAATCAAAAAACCCGAATGGCGTCGGACTTACTGTGTTGGCAAATAAAGGCATGTAATTAAATATGAATTACATGTCGTTCCTTTAAAAATTATTACTTCTCAAGTATTCTGCTACAAATAGTTGAACGACCTCTCTTAAGGAAAGGTCGTCCTCAATTTCTTCTTCTTCGTTGTCGTCTATTTGAGTTAATGTTCTTCTAGAACTAAACGCTGCGTATCCAGTAAAGCTTTGTTTCACTTCATTAAGTATCGATCACATACCAGATATAATCGCTTGAACTGCTGTTTTTACTCGTTCTTGTAACTCGAATGGTAAAGCCGACAACAAGATATATGTTTCGGATTTTAAAAATTCGCTAGAAGTTCCACCTTCAACATAGCCACGCGATGTTGGAACACCGACTCTAAGAGTTAGAGGTGCCAAACCGGTTTTATAATGAACTAACGGCTGATATAAATCTACTTTTTGCATATTAATCTTTCAATATCTTGTCAGTCTTGTTTAGGTTTTCACTCAATAGTTGAAATTGTTCTTTCAAGACGAACAACTTTTCTTGTAAGGCAGTAACATTTTTACCTGTATTAATATTGCTTTGAATGACGGTTTCTAATTCAATAATTTGTTGCAACAAATCTTCTATTGACGCTGACATTTTAACTCCTTTCGGGGGCTGGTGGGAAAGGTAGTCCGTCGTCGGATACCGGATTGCGAATTGATTTAAGCTCTGATTCTAGAATTTCAACTCTTTCTTTTTCTTGCTTCATCCAACTACCAAACTTTGATTGATTCTTAGAATCATCGATCGCTGATAAGGCATTTAATAGAATCAAATCCATCTTAGATTTTACTTCTTGCGAAGTAATAGAAGAGTTATCTCTAAGACTATTGTAAATGGCTAGAAACTGCTCTGGATTTAAATTTAAATTCATGTCAAACCACCACCTTGTAAGTTACGCCATGCTTTAGTAGCGACGTCCACGATTTGGGAAATTTTTGTACGTCAAATGTTACCCAACCAGAGACACACTTAACGACGAAAGAGTCGGAGTGTCTTTCGATATTCGTCACGTCGCACAAAATTTCTTCACCGTCGTCCAAATTGATGTCCAGCATCGACTTAGATGTGCCCAACTCGAAAAGAAATGTTTTTTTCTTGTCTTCGTGCGAGACCCTCACAGATTCAAGTAGTACTACATCTTTGATCGCAACTGGCTCGTGTGAGTCTTCTGACTCTTCTGAGTCATCCTCATTAATCGATTCTACAATTTCGAACAAGTCTTCGTCGTGATGAACGACGCATCCTACGTCATCTTCATCCGCATGAATTTCATCACGTTTTTCATTTAACAAGTGCGCACAAAGTTTGTTATGTAATTCATGAATTTGGTCGCTAAATTCAAAATAGCTATCAGAGCACTTTATGTGATAAAGTACTTGCGTTAGCAACAAAACTTCTGAATTTTTTAATTTCATTATAGGATCTCCTAGCTAAAAAGGTCGGCCCTCTTTACAAGAGCCGACCTCATAAAAAATTACTGCTTATATCTCAGCAAGACTTACCTGTCTCAGAGTAATGCTTTTGAAGCAAACGATAGAGCGTACGAGCCTCGCTGCCAGAAAACTCAACAACGCCGCCGCGATTTGGGAAATCTACGAACATGCGAGTTGAATCCGTCTTTGGATTCGTGCTAATTGCAACCGAGATTGTCGAATCATCACGACGGGCTGTCTCGGTGCGGGTCTTACCAGTACGATCCTCGCGAGTGCGGATAACGGCATTACGATTTTGTGCAACAAACTTACGGTTTCTACGTGTCTTCATAATTTAATCTCCATGATCAAGAGCATTTTATTAAGCTCTTGCTGTTATGTGATTAAATTAACCCTAGCGACGTAGAGTGTACAAGCAACAAATATCAGCTCTAATTAGCCTTTCTTTTGGTGCGTGGTAACTTTCGATAATGAACGCATCATCGTAGTTCGCTCTTTAACTCCCGTGAGATCGTCAATGGCTTGAAGTAACGCAGTGAGGTCCTGTTGCGATGTAATATCCTTTAACGCCTTGAGGAGCGACGTGTTTCCTTTTATTAAATTTACTACGACTTTGCTGTGTGGAGTTTCGGCATGTCCAGCGTGAACGTTAACGATATCTCGTTCTTGCTGAACGGCCTTTATCTCTTCAGCGATAATTCTACGAAGTTGCGATTCTGTTATTCTCACTTGCTCGTCCTTCGATTAGCTTCAAACTTCTTCAGAGACTTTTTTCAACTGCATTGCGACTTTACCAACGACGTCTGGTTTTGCAAAAACTAGTTCCAGAAAAGCGTCCGCGAGGGCGTTCTTGGCGTCGACTGATAATTCGGCGGCGTCTTTACCACCTTTTTTCTTTTTGATCGCTGCTATTAATGGATTTTTCAGTTCGTCTCGACCGAGCTCTTTTGCGACAGCTGCTGCAACAGAGTCAATTGAACCTGCAGTGCTTACGACACCTGTAACTATAGATTTCATTACAGATTCTGCGTCTTCAGGTTTTCCACCTTGTTGTTGGTATGCGTTTTTAACTTCTTCGCTGCTGGATTTTAATACTTCTTTAGCTTCTTCGCCGTGTTTCTCGATCGCAGCCTTTAGAGCTTCCGGGTCTTTGATCTTTTCGTCAGTTATTTGTTTGACGATCGTAGCGACGTCGACGGCCTCGGATAGTCTAATTTTTCTAGCTATTTCTTGTCTTACGATTTTGCGAAGTTGCGATTCAGTTATTAACATGACGATAAATAATCTTCTCGATTATAAAATTACTTTTTTTTACGCGAAGGTTTTATCCTGGAGACGAGTTTTATCATTTCTTCAACTTCTAATAACGAGTTTTCTAGTTTGGTTTCTAACGGCAAAACCTCAATTGGTACTACACCATTGCCTTCAATGCCCGACGTTCTCCACGACCTGACAGTCTTCAACATGCTTTCGAGTTCGCCTTTAACTCGAAATAAATGCGCGCCTACTTCTGTCGGTTTTAATATTGGTCCCATCACTATATAAATAGCGTTGAATTGTCAGCTTAACTTTTAAAAAACTCAAATAAATAAAATAGTTAAACCATAAAAGAAAAAAGGAGGCAGTTTTCTACCTCCCTTTGTGATGAACTAGCGTTTATCTACTTGATGAGTCCTGCGAGTTTTTGCCAACGTTCGACCATTACGTTGCCTGGTCTTAGGCGACTTGCATTTTCAGCCGATTTTTCTCCACCAGTTGCTTTCTGAATATCAGGAGAATATGGCGGATTGATATCCATCCTGCCACTGGAAATATCCTTCGCAACTTGCCCTAATTGGCTAGGCTCTATGGCAGGCATGTCAACCTTAGGAGGCATCCAACCTTCGACCTTTCTAAGGTTTTCTGTGGCCGCCCAATTTTTCGTGACGTGGTCTACAGCAGCATCAAGAGAATCGTATCCATTCTTTTTGAATGCTTCTAGTATCTCTTCAGGCGACGGTAAAAACTTACCACCCTTACCTGCCATCTCTCTAAACTTTTCTCCAACTGCTTCTGGGGTCAATGAATCCATATTGGTGTCAGAAGGCTTTCCAGCACCGCCATGCGCAGCAGTCCAAACGTTAAGAACTCCAACGAGTTCTTTGCCTGGGATTTGAACTTGCAATCCGCCGACCGATGCTCCGGGATCAACCATCAACGTTGCTGCCCAACGATGGTGACCATCCATAATGTGATTATCACTAGAAATAATAGCGCCTAAATCACCACCGGCACCACCGGAGAAATTGCCTATTTTGCCCAACATTTGAATTGCCATTCCAACGAACTTACCAAAATCCATGGTAGTTTGCGTCGCCTTGAGCGTATTCGCAGCCGTCGATATACTACCTGCGTCAGCGGTATCATCGTCTGCTTGGTTGTCAAATTCTGCGTCGCCTTTTGAAGCAAGGTCTTTTGCTAACGCGGGATCAACTTGGCTTAACTTCGTTGGAAAAAGCTTCGGATCAATTTTTTCTGGCGCTGCATCTTCAAATATTAGCGCTGCTAAACTGCGTTTTTTGTTTTTCCTAGATTCACCAAGCATAGAAATCGTTTCTTTACGAATAATTTTTCGAAGTTGCGATTCAGTTAATTTCATGTTGATAATCCTTGAGACGTTTGACTCGATAGCGGTTAAATATACGTTTTATCTGCTACCTTTTAGTTCGTGCCTTAATTTCGTCGATTTCTTTTTGTGCTTCTGCGGCTAGTTCAATAGCAATTTCAGAAGGTTCTAGTTCGTGCCTGTAATATAAAGCAACTAATGAATCGACGATTTTCTTTTTTTGTTCTGCCTCATCAGCTGCCATTGATTCGTTTAAGGCTACTTCTCTAACCAACTGTCTAATTTGTTTTATAGTGATCGTCTTCATTTTTTTAATTATTTAGAATTAATCAAACCTGAAACGATATTTGGCGAATTACCGTATTCTGCGGTCTTGTTACTGTCGCCGCGGGCCGTTGCATACACAGTCGCAGTTGATGCGAAAGCCGACATTTGTTCAGACGTTTTAGATGAGTCATCAAGACCAGTCAATGGATTAAATCCAACGGCATTTTTTCCATTCAACTTATTAGCATACACATGACCAAACCAACCATTTTTAATATTTCTTTTTGGGTCCATAACATACGTCCAATTGCAAGCATCAGGCGTTGCATCTGGCCACGTAGAACCCTGAAGTGGCGTGTGGGGTGTATCGCCATACGCAACAAACACGGTGCTTTGATCTAGCTTTTCAGTAGGACTTTCGGGATCAACCTGCTGCGATAGGTAGTTATAAAAACCATCTAGCACCTTTCCTAGGTGCTTCGTCGTATTACGTCCTTGATTCATTAACGTCATACTATCGAACGTAACGTGCGGATCAGTAAATGTCGTGTCGCTAGTTGGTCCTGGTGATAGAGCGACGATTGCCGTCTTAGACAGACCCAACGTAAATGCTTTCGCCACAACGATAAGTGTACGACCAAATTCTTCGATACCTTTTCGTTGTGCTGCTGACATATACGAAGTTGAAGAGTTAAGTCCGTCTATCATCTCTTGAATTCCGAAGTCAACGAGGTCTTGACTCGTTGGCGTTAGTTGCGAAGCAAAATTTAAACCGATAATTCTAGCTGCGTTTTTCGTTACTTGCATTTGTGGCGCCCAACTCGATCTGTCGGCTGATTTGCGCAACCCTATTAGAGCCTTGTAGTACGTCTCGAATAATTCTTGATCAACCTTGTTTGTTAGGGTAAATTGACTAGCAGCGCTGTTAAACAAATCGATCATTCCCAGCGAACTTGGTACTGTGGCAACTTCAGGCGCGCCTGGGGCTCTACCATATTTGACAGGATCGATACCCAAAACTGGCACTATCGCCGAGGAACCCGCAGCACCGAGAGAAGCTAGCGCTGCTTGCATAGATGCGTTTCCTGAAAGAGTTACTTGTGAAATTGGAAATTCGGTATGAGTCTCGTCCTTGCCTGACATGAATGCTGTGACAGGATATTTGGGCATTCCCGTCGAGTGATCAAACCACGGAGCATGTGGTCCATAAAAGAAAGGACGATCGCCGCCGTCCCAACCTTTTACGCCCATAGGAAGCGATGGCATCGTATTACCCTTTCCCCACGTATATGTTCCCCTATATCCGTTGGCCGGATTGTATCCATATTGTGAAGTGTAGAGGTACGAGGAAAATCCACCAAAATTAGAAGATAATCCTGGGACGTTTGCATTTTGGCACGCTTTAAAACCAACATCTGCTACGGGCCATAATTCTTGAAACCAAGCTTGTGAACCATTCGGGGCAGGAACTAAAAGCGAACGACCATATGTAGAACCTGCAGCTTCGGCTAGTCCATAGCCACCTTCGTCTGCCAGAAAATTCAACAACTTAGTTCTTTCAATACCAATAGCTGCAGCGGCAACGGTTGCCATCTTTAAAAAATTTCTGCGTCTTTCGTTGTGAAGTGATTTTAATTTCCAATTAGCCATTTTATACGTCCTTTTATTGACACGTGTGTGATGCTGCTAACAACGTCGCTACCGCCATATTTCTTTTCTTCGCGACATCCGTAAGATTTTTTTTGTCTGCTTTGTCGACTAACAAGTTGCACAATAACATGTGATCCTCTGTAGCAGGAAGACCAATCAAGCAACTTACGGATTCTTCAACGCAACTACCATCAGCCGCGAACATAGGAAGATTTTTGCCATTTAGCGTACAAGCAGGAGCCTTTTGAGGATCTCCAATGTTCGCAATGACCTGTGGCGCAGCTTGAATAAAGATATCCATTAGCTTCATAGCTGATGCAGTTGAATGCTCTTCTTTTTCTCCAAGTCGCGAATCAAGTTTTGGTACGCCTAAAGCATCCTTACCTGTGAAATAAATAAATCCTGATGTAGCTGGTTTTGCGACGCAATAACCGTCAGCGGCGTCGGGAGAATTATTTCCAACGTCCAAACAGCCTCGATTGACTTGATTCATTTTATCGTCTTGATTACAAAAACAAACCTCGTTAATTGGGCAAATTGGATCGTTGGTTCCGTTGGCGTCGGTTATTGCCATTTCGCAAGTAGAACCCGAACCTCCAAACAAGCTTCCTAACGTTTGAGTCATACCGAATACGACAGTTTGCGTTGTTCGATTGTCCGTGACATCGCCTTGTGGAATTGCAACACCTCTGGCTCTTAAAAAATTACCTAATTGCACGTACGATAATTTATGACAACTATGTAATCTTGTAGCAATTTCATCTGGGTACGGCGTTTCATATTGTTGCCCTTCTTCAAAGTCGCCTGAGCTCGTTGAACTTAACGCAGTCGAAACTACCGTAGTTGCTGTTTCTGCAGAGCTATTACCCGTAGAAACATTCGTTCCACCCGCACCTGCTGTCGACGATGAGACGTTGTCTTCAGGACAATAACCTTCTTCAATATCTGGCGCTTCTGCACCGCACGCCGCAGATAAAGTGTAGAACGTTACGAACAAAACACCTGGCAAAAATTTGTTTTTCATATTAAAACCTCACGAAATCGTCTGACAAAAGAATCGTTCTTAACGTCGATTTTAAGTTATATCCGCTACCTCTAAAATCCTTGACTAGCTTGGTTAACGTAATCAACTCAGGATTAGGATCTTTTCTATCTGGTAACGCCACCCAAGAGCGACCTCCAATTTCTGTAATGTCCGCTCGACCCATCGCGTAATTCCAAACTCTTTTTACAGCGCACTCAATAACTTCATCGTCTTTTGCCATTTGCTGACCAAGCTCGTTGATCGTAGCAGCAGGTGCGGGTACTTCTACTCCGTCGACTTTCATAACTCTTTTCCAAGCCGTCGTATTGTTGCCACCGTTGGGACAGATAGATGGATCGACGCAAAGCCAATCAGATAATTTTGCTCGTGGAGATCCATTCACCGGAACAAACACCGAGTATTCACCGGTGAGCGTTAATTGCTGGAATATACCCTTGGAGTCAAATTGGCTAAAGAGCGGCGAGCGATGGTTCCACGTTGAATGACAATTGGAACAAACATTGCTGGCGTTGTACGCGTGGAAATCGACGCGCCCACCATTACACGCTCCGGCAATTTCGTTTACAGGCCACTTGTTTTGATATCCAGGAATTGGATCGACACCGTTACATGGAGCCGCCGTCGGTGGTTGGTCCGTCGGTTCACCACCAGCTTGTTCGTTGCCAGATCTGCAAAGAAAAGTTTCGTGAAAGAAACGATTACGACGAAATGATAGGTTTCCGTAATATAGGCTTTGAACTCCTGGATCGGTCAATATGCCCGAGTGATTCATACCGACAGGAAGATTGTTGCAAGAACCATCAGTAAAGGTATTGTTTGTAGGATTAAAAGTAGGACATGTATTAGTTTGTTGAACGAGGACGTTTCGCCAATCTTTTTCTTCATACACTATCTTCGCTGCAAAAGTAGGTGCAGTATCTCTCGTTGGTTCACCTGCGACCGTTGAGACTCCGCCCATTTTAAATGTGTACTTAAAGAATTCTACGAGCGTAGCTGCGAACCTTGGATCAGCCAACTTCTTGTCGATGAGCTCTTCGTATTTGACTTTTTGTTGATTAAGTGGTAAATCGCCCAATTCGTAAATTTCAGACAAAGTAGGCGCATCGCCAATCAATAAGATGCTGGCTGTTCTTAAAGCTTCCGAATAATCTAGTTCGCGAGAATCAAGCTCTGTCGTTTCTTGCTTTTGGTCTGGACCTGTTGTTACGACCGTCGATGGACCGACTGTTGTGCCCACGACTGTTTCGACGCTTGATGGTCCTGTCGTCGATGCGCTACTATTAGTTTTTACTGACGTTTTAGGCGTCGGACAATCTTCGTAAACAGCGGATGTGTCGCCTGCTAACTTATATGGATTTGGTCGTTCGCAACCGTGAGCGGCGAAGCCCAACACTAAAGCTAGCATCAGACTATTCTTGATGGCTTTTTTATTGGTGTGCATATTAGTAATAATACCCTCGTGGTTAAAAAATGACAAATAACAAGAAATTAACTTCAAATTTTATTTTTATGTGCGATTCTTTTTCTTAATACTAATGGATTTTCTTTTATTAACCAAAATTCTTTTTCAAGAGGCGGAACTTCGCCTTCTCTAAACCATAATAATTTTCTTCCACCCGTAGACGAATAAACTCCAATAATTGTAATTTCGCCCGCGTGGATTAGGTCGTGACACGTGTGACAAACGATGGCTAAATTATTGTTGTCATTAGTGCACCTTGGATCACACCTTGGAATTATGTGGTGAATGTTTAGGGCTGCTGGGGCGTCGAACGCGCATATCTCGCATCGATCTTTGTTAAGTTTAGGCTGTCCGTGTTTTCTTCGACTCTTCATCGATTCAACAACCCTTTAAAGTCTTCGTCTCCGACGACGTGAACCTTACCTTCTAATTCGTACGCAACATTTAGTTTGTTGTCTATCGCCCAATGCAATAACCAATTAAGGACCGATGAGTCTAGCTTGCTTCCCGCTTCTATAACGTCGTAATACGTTATCGTTTTCATTCCTTCCTCGGTAGGAATCCGAGTTGATCTTTTCGTTATTATCGTATTCGACAAATTCGGTTTTAACCAACTTGGAATGACGTCCTCGGATAGCCAAGCACAATTGTAACTCTTGCATGGATTCTCTGGTCTGGATTCGTATATGCTACACGTCTTTTCTAAAAAATGACAGCTACAGCCTCGAAACATTTTATAGCCATGCACGATACCCTCGAGCCATCCTTCGCAACACTTTGTGCAGTCGCCACAGGTTCTAGATAAAATCGGTAATTTTACCACCATGGTTTTCTTATATTAATAAAACTAATTGTGTAAATCACATTCTAGAAACTAAGAAGGCTCCCGTTAAGGAGCCTTCTCAGAGAACTATTCAGCTGATGTTCAGGCTATGAACTCAGATGACGTTCATGTCATATGATATTCATGTCGAGACATGTGACGGTTCCGTAGAAGTCGGAGCGAACCATCTTCTTGCCGTAGCGAGTCATCACGCCCTTACGTGGTGTGAAGTCTTCTGGTGCGAAGATTGTTGGTGTCACGATGAGTGGAACGTATGGTGCGTAGACGTAGCCTGTCTCGAGGTAGCTGCCGCCCTTGTAGCCGACGAGGATCTTGTTACGAACGAAGTAAGGATCCTTGTAGACTGTGAAGCGGTTGCTGAGTGTACCGATCGCCTCTGCACCGATGGTGAATGGCGAACCAACTTGTCCTTCGCCGTCCATGGAGAACTTTGGCTTATAGAGCACAGAAGCCTCGAGGATCGTTGCAACGTCTGGACCGCAAACGAGGAAGTTTGCAGAGCCGCGGAGGGTCTTACGATGGATGGTGTTGGCGACATCGATGATTGTCTCGATGAGGGTCTCGTACCATTCACGGACCGTACCGGTGAAGGCTGGGCCGATGGAGAGGGACGATGCGAGGGTGACAGGTGCGCCTGTTGCCTTGTTGACGAACTTGCCTGGAGCGCGCGACCAGTAGTAGTTGGCGCCGTTAGCAGCTGTCACGAGGTCGTTGAGGATCTCGCGGTCGATTTCGAGAGCAATTTGCTCGGAGAGAATCGAGGTGAGCTCGACCTCGGCATCCATCGAGTGGTATGCGTTGAGGTCTTGTGCGAGCTCTGGAGACCACTTGGCACGGAGCTTGCGGGTCTCTGCAGTGATCGCGATTGACTCGATCTTGATGTCGATCTCTGGAATGACTGGAGCTGGTGTTGCACCGAAGTCAGATTCGAAAGATGGCACCGTGACTGTTGCACCCGAGCTGCTGTCGACAGAGAGGCTCGTCGAAACTGCGCAAGAGAGCGCGCCGGATCCTGCTGTCAAAGCGGAGAGACCGTTTGCACCCTTGAGGACCATTTGAATGTGTGTACCATTCAATGCGTCTGGCACGAAGCCTGCACCGGTGCTGAAGTTACCACGCTTGTTGAGGCGGCGAAGGTTGAGGACGCCGTCTCCACCTTGGTATGTCTCGCCCCATGCCGTTGCATTGGCGCCGTAACCGCTGAACATTGCGATTTGGTCGACTGCGAGGAGGTCTGCGCCTGGAATCACTGCTGTGATTGCAGATGTTGGAACGTAGACGAAGAACAAGTCGAGGTCGTTGTTGCTGAGAGCTGTTTCAACTTGCGAGTCGAAGTCGAGCCAACGTGCGTTGGAACCCGAGAAGTCAGCTGCCGAAGCAACGATGCCACCGTCTGTCCAGGTAAGAGCAGAGGCGCCCTTATAAGAACCAGAGTAGACTGTTCCTGCAGCGAAGTTGAGAGCTGTCATCGAGCCGGTGACGCGGGAGTAACCTGTACCAACGAGATCGTACATACCACCTGTTGCAAGAGATCCGGAACGGACGCCCTTACCAGCTGGGTTGTTGTAGATCGATTGGCCACGGGAATAAACTTCACCAGATTGTCCTGCTGGCTTGCCGACATCAGAGCCGTAGGTATAATCAAGATAGAAGATGAGTCCCGATGGGAGGCTCATTGGTTGGATCGAAACGAGCTCGTTGGCAACGAGGCCACCGAACACGCGGCGAACGATTGGGAATGCGATGTTAGAGAAGCCTTGGATTTGTCCAGAACCAACGAGGTTACCACCGCCGGTCGAGAGAGCGTTGCTCTCCTTGAGGACTTGTGCTGCTTGGTTCTCGAGAAGCTGAGACATAAGCTCACGCTTCTGGCCGTCGAGGCCACGGAGGAGGCCTGTGCGGCTCCACTTCTCAGTCAAACGAGCGCGCTCGGCACCGACGTGCTTTTCTTTGATGCCTTGCGCGAGGTGTTGTAGTGTAAATTGCTTCATGTGTTTCTCCTAAAATACTGTTGTTAAAAACGAATCACTTAAGACCTGCGAGCTTCGCCCAGCGATCTGCCTCGTAGCCTTCGCTAATGACAGTCGATGCCGAGCGTGTTGCTTGTGACGAAGAACCAAGGACTCTTTGTGTTCCTTCCGAGAGAGATCTCGAAGGAGCAGCGCCGAGTGTCTTTACAAGGCTTTCGTAAACAAGCTTGACTTCTCTCTCGCTCTTTGCCTCGTCGAGACGCTCAATGATGTCCGCCTTTTGGCGCTTTGTGAGCGACTCATTCTGAAGAAGCTTGTTGCAATAGAGTAGTTTCGTGTTGAACAGATTCGTTTCCGCCAACTTCTTACGGAGTGTTGAGGTCTCTTCCGTTGACCTTGTTGCGGCGCCATTTTGGCTAGCCACCTTGCGGCTCTCTGCAAGAACCGATTGCAACTTGGCAGTGCGTCGCACTGACTCGTTGAAAATATTTGCGTAATAAGCATAGGCTTCGCCCAATTGCTTGGCCTTCTTTGCTTGCTTTTGGGCTTCTTGCTTGGCTTGTACTGCCTTGCCTTTTTGGCCCTTCTTGGCTTGTTGTTGAGCCTCAAGCTGCTTGGCTTGCGACTTCTGCTTTGCCTTTTGTTGCTCTTGCTTTGCTTGCTTTGCCTTCTTCTTGGCCTCTGTTTGAACGCGAGCTTCGCGAGCGAGACGTGAGCGAGCCTCATGAACCTTCTCGTCTTGAGCCTCCTTCTTCTCTTCTGTCTCGTCTTGTTCTTGCGCTTCTGGCATACGATTCTGCTTTTGGCTTTGGGCCTCGTCGCGATCGCCATGAGACTTTTGAGAATCCTTGGCTTGCTTCACTTGTGCTTCTTCTTGCTCAAGCTCTTCCATCTCGTATGTCTCTTCCATCTCCATCGACATCTCGTCAACTTCGTGCATTCCTTCTTCCTTCGAATCGTCGCCTTCTTCTTGCTTCTCATCGTCGGCTTCGAGAGTTAGGTCGACGTCGACGAAGGGATCGCCCATGTCTTCATCTGCAAACTCATCTGAAACTTCGCCTGGGCCGTGGCCCCAAGTTTGAACGTCGTCTGCTGCCTCGCGAAGAGAACGCATACGAGCGATCTCGCGGCGGAGCATAGATTCATCGATTTCTACAATTGTGTTGTCGCTTAAGCGCTTAGATTCCATTTTTTGAGCCTCCTCAGCCTTTTCTTCTTCTTCTTCACCGCCGAGGTCTAGCTCTTCGCCACCTTCCTCGGAGCCTTCTTCTTCCTCACCAGCCTCGGAGCCTTCTTCACCGCCGAGGTCGAGTTCTTCGCCACCTTCAGCTTCCTCGCCCTCGGGTGCTTCTTCGCCACCCTCTTCATCAGTTACGAGGTCGACTCCAAGGTCGTCAAGTTCGTCCGCAACTTCGTCGGGGACGTTTGTTAGTTTTAGCGTTATTTCAGCCTCAGTCAATGATTTCACGTTCTTTTTCATGTTGTATTGCTCCACGAGCTTGTTGAGTTGTTTGTATAGTTTTTCTAACTTGCCTTCGTAGACTCCTTTGTCCTGAAGGTTACCTGCAGATTCTTGCAAATATTCGTACAATGCCTCGATTTCAGAGACCATCTCCAAAATCTTGTGCTGGTAGCTAGTCGTCTTCTTCACAGCGACGCTAGCATCCAGAAACTTTTCTACTGATTCGTTAAGCTGAAAAAGTTTTGACTCAATCTTTAGAGCTGTCGCTGCATTAACTTTTTCAACGATCGGATTGATTAACTTGATAGATTCGTTGCTTAACTCAAATTGAGCATCGAGAGGTGAAGGAGTAACGGCTATAGCGTCTAAATCTAACGTTACTTTTCCTTCTTCATCAGGTAATGACATAGCAGCTGCTACTGCTGGATCGACGATCGCTTGTGAAGCATCGACCATAGAAACTGGCATTTCTGCAACTTCTTCGCCATCGTCTAAAAGAAGATCGTCGCTTACTTGTTTGTCGTCGTCCGAAGCTTCTTTTAAAAGTTCGGCTTCGATCAAATCTTTGATGCGCGGAGACACTGCTTCTATTAATGCCTTTTTAGCATTATCTTCGGCAATTTCCTTCAACTTCTTAACGTCCGCTAACGCTTCTTCATATAATTGTTTCGACATACCTTCTTACGCCTCTCTTCTTTTAATTATCGTTTGAATAGCAATTATTCAACTGAGCTCTTACCACCTTGCAAATTTTCTCCCAAAGAGATACTACCAAGTCGAGGTGCGGTTGCCGAAGGTGATGTTGTATTGACTGTTGGATTCTTCGAATCAAAAGTAGGCTTAATATCTTCTGGCTTGAGACCTGGGTCAGCGTCCTTGTCAACGCCGTCTGTTTTTCCTGGTCCAGGTGATGACAAATCAGCGACATAAGGATTGGCTGGGTCTCCTGCCTTGCTCCATTTTACTTCGGTCGTATTTGGAGCTTCACCGAACGTCAACGAAACTCCATTACCGAATAGATCTTGGTCGCCTTTGCCATTAAGCACGGATTTCGCAACGGCTACGGCTGCTTCTGCAGCACCAGAATTTGTTTCTGTTCCGTTATAAAGTCCGCTTAAACCACCCTTGAAAAGCTTGCCCAACCTGTCGGTCTTTAAGCTTTTTACTGGTAAATAAGTTGTGTATCTGCCGCTACCTGGTTTTCCCATAATATACCGCCTTTCAAGGATTACAAATTTCAGATGCTTCGAAGAAGACGAGCGCGTGTCTCGACGATCTTCTTAAGACGATTGCGAAGGCGCGTTTCTTCAATCTTAAGCGCCTTGATGTAATCGATCTTCTTCTCGAGGGCCTTATCGGAACCAAGTTCGTCTGCGTCGAGATCTACAGCGTCAGCTGCACGATCCTCTGTAGACTCCATCTCACCGAACTTTGCCACTTCTTCTGCAATAATTTTCTTTAATAAGTTACTTGTAAGTTTCATATATATGCTCCGTGCAACATTGCTAAATATTCTGATACAAAAAGAATTGCGAAAAATTATTTCTTTTGCGTGCCCATAAAGGCTAAGTCTGCCCACTTCGATGCTGCTTCTTCTCCAAATAACTCGCCAGGTTCATGTGCAGCAACAAGAGTTTCAATTTTTCCTGTAACTACAGGAGCTTTCATTCTATCGTTTTCTAACATAGCTGGCAAGGTTTTTTCTGCAGTATCAGCTAGAATAGACGCCATTATGTCGTTTCCGCCTGCTTCTAAACGAATCGCTTCCTTTAAAGCGCTAGATTGCATTCTGGTTTTGGAAGCATTTTGTCTTAAGATTGTCGCTGTAGACGTTTGCTTATTTTGCGGTGACGTTCTTTTTACTTCAGTTATTGAATCGCCGACATTGTTTCCCATACCTTCGGCTAAAATCTCTATTAGACATTCTTTTACGATAGACTTTAATTGACCACGTGTTAATCCCATATCAACCTACACCTTCCCAGAATGGTACGCCATTAATTGAGCCAGTTAATATGGGCATTTGATCTGCGTCTATTCCAACTAATTCAGCGTATATGCTAACAGGATGACTATCTACAGCTGTATCAGAACGAAGGTATATATCCTTGACTCTTGCATCGAATTCGAATTGTTCGCCAGCGTCGATCTTAAAATAGTTAGCTTTTTCTACACCATTTTGTGTAAAGCCAACGCGGACATGGATGTTGCTGCCCGTATTGTGATTCCAAACAAATACTCTTTTTGTAATCTTGGGAAAACTATAACCGAAAGTCGTATTTGGTAGAATGACCGAGGAAGTAACCCACGGGAGTCCGGATCCCATGAATTCAGTAACTGAGTTATAACCTATTCTTGGATCTTTCAATCCCATGTTACTTCTTGCCTCCATAAGACATAATGTCATTTAATATTCTGTCAATTCTATCTGATTTATTAAAGACTTTTTGGAGTTCAGCAGAAGTGATTCTACGACCTTCTGGGAGCATGAACGCGCCGGGCGTAGATGGTTCAGAAACATAATCCCAACAGATGAGCTGGAAATCGTCTTGAACGACGTGATAATCGCCTTGCTTCTTTGTCGACCCAACGCCGCGAGAAGAGATACCGAGTTTAACCCCTGACTCAACCAACGATTGAAGAATCTTACCCGACGGTGTATCTAATAATTCCACAGTTCCATACACTGTTCCTCCTTCGAGATATGCTTCTCGAATAACGTGAGAAACGTTCTTTAGATTGACAACGGAAGAATCTGGATGATCTAGTTCGCCGAGCGCTCGATTTTCGACAATAAACTTTTGATAGTTGCGAACTTCGCGTTCTAGAACGTGAATTGGATAGATACGACCATTTTGATTAAGCGTGTCGGCTTTTTGTAGGATGCCTTTCATCATTACTTTGCCGTTGTTTTTTTCACGCGATTCTTTTATCATCTCCGGCGTGTAATCGAAGATTTCGTAAGAATTTAATAGACGCAAATCTTTCATGGCTCTTCTCCTTCTGTCGACGTCAATTCATGACGCAAGTTTGAATACAACATAAATTTGGATACGGTGTCATCATCAACGGCGTCAAAAGACTCGGATAATATTTTAGATTTTGTATTCTGTAGCTTGTTAATGACGAATGTGTTGTCTTGTTTTTGCGTCATATAGCTATCGATGGCTTCAAGAAGACCATGACGAACTTCTTCCAACTTCTTCTTAATTGTAGTTTGATCTTCGTTAGCTGTTGAAAAAGCGTAGGCTTTAATAATTTCTCGCTGGTCGTCGTTCAAAGAGCTAGAGTATTTTTCATTTAGTTTCTTCATCATGACTTTCATGAGAAGTCGAGTCGTACCCGGCGTTTCATCAATTAAAGTATGATCTTCTTTTTTCTTTTCGGTAATCAGCCATTCGCGCAATTGATTTTCATAATTTGCCAGCGAAACAATGTCTGCTGAACCTGCTGGTTTTCGCCACTCATTGAAGAGAGTTTGTATGCTTGCATAAAGTCTATATTCAGCAACTGGCTGATCGTAGAAGTTTTCGTCTTTTATTACATGATTAATGTTGCGTATTAATAAAGATTTTTCTTTATCGAGGGTTTCATAATCTAACGCCTCTATTGCCGTACGGGCTTCCTTTAAGATCGAAGTTGCGACAGAGTCAGAACTTACCGTCGTCTTAATTAGCGCGTTAAAAATCCTGAACTCTTTATATAATTGAGTTCCTGGTTTGAAATATCGACGAAGGATTTTTAAGGCCACCGATGATTTCCTCTTGTCGTTTTCAACGAGGGCGCTTGAAATAGTCCTAATTAAAAACTCGTATAGTAAAGCAGTGTTTCTCTTTTTGTTATGCGTCTTAGACATCTTACGCCCTTTCAATCTTCGTCAATAAATAAATCGTTTTCTTCTGTAATTAATATTTCTTGGTTTATTTCTTCAGAAAGTAACTTGTTAGTCTGGCGATCTAGTTGTAACGTGATCGACATCTTTTGCAAAGTCGACTGTAACGACATGGGCAAATTGGTTTTTACGTTACCTGAGTCTTCTAAATTTCTAGATTCCCTAAAGGGATTAATCGCTTTTCTCAAATCAGACATTCCGTGCGGGTCTTTCATGCCCATACCGTCTGCGTCGTAGTCTGTCATTTTCTTGAAGTTAGGCATGTGGTCACGTCGCTTCTTTCTGCGACTTTGGTTATAAAGCGCTTTCTCTAATTGCGATTGCGCCTTAATCGGTAGCTTGTCTTTTTCGAATAGAGCTGGCAAGAAATCGTCGACCTCGTCGCCGGTCGTCAATAGTTCTACTTCGGGTTCTTTCTGTTCGATATCGTCACCGGCGAATAATCCTTCGCCTTCTTCTCCGCCTTCTTCTTCGCCCCCGCCTGCTTCTGCTTCTTCTCCGCCAGCTTCCTCGCCGCTAGCTGCTGGCTCTTCTTCGCCACCTGCTTCACCACCGGTTTCTTCTTCAGGCTTTGCTTCTTCAATAGCTTGATCGACTAATTTTTCTTGATACCGTTGCTCGTCTATCTCTTCGATCTGCTCATCAGTTAAGCCCCAGATCGTCTTACGTATGAATTGTTTGCTGCCCATACCTTCTGGCGAAGATCCTGCGATTTCAAACTTAGAACGCCAGAGTTCTAGTTTCTGTTGCTGTGCGACCGTCGATGGGTTGGATAGTCTTAGAGTAAAGTTTTGAAGATCTTCTGCGTCGAATCCATTTGCATATAGATGAATTATCGCGAGTTTATTTAGCTCTGATATTAACACTCTCTGAATCACGTTAATTGTACGAGAAAAGCGAATGTCTTCTTGCGCTAGAGTTGCTTTTGAAGACAGCATTTCATCGTAACCAAGATAGGCTCTTGGAATCTTCAACGCAGCAAAAAGCTTCTTTTGGATATATGCGACGTCTTCGACTGCGGCAGCGTTTTGGCCACCTGCCAATGTATCGATTCGAGTTCCAGATTCGCCACCGCGAACTGGAATAAAATAGTCATCTTCAATAGAAAGTGGCGCATAGCGAAGGTCTAGACGCCCTGTCGCGCGGTCAACCACTTGATTAGTGCGGAGATTTTTTCTTTGCTCCTCAACATACATCGGTACGTTCTCTGGAGGTATATTCGCAACGTCAATATAGAAGACTCGGCGCTCGGGTGCGCGAACGACGCGATAAACTAACATCGCGTCTTCGATAAGGATTAACTGTCTCCATATTCGGCGTGCGGCTTCAATAACTGACGAACCGTACGGTAAGAACATGTCGTTACCGAGAAGACGAAAATGCGTAACTTCCCAGTTTTCAAGAGTTCTATTACCTAATGTAACCCAACGATATCTAACAGCAAAAGGATCATTTGGGTCGTAGTTCTCTTCTCGCTCTATCTCATTAACTGGAATTGGAAAC
>Ga0129336_10000030_pt1 | contig 55386 bp, 61 predicted proteins | sample CPB6_02_DNA_FD_96878 | JGI IMG/M metagenome (GOLD analysis project Ga0129336, IMG submission 96878) | Freshwater to marine salinity gradient microbial communities from Chesapeake Bay, USA - CPBay_Sum_0.6_0.2_DNA | ecosystem: Environmental > Aquatic > Marine > Coastal | place: USA: Chesapeake...
ACATATCCAAAGTACGATTGGTATAAAAATAAAGATCTATTAAAAGAATTTAATAGACAGCAATATAATATTAAAAAGTTTATTAATGATTGTGAATATCCTGTGTATGCTCCTACTAATTCATTTTTCAAAAATAAACTTAGCATAGATATTAGTAATGAACCAGTGAGTGAATATATAAAGGCTATACAGTTATTGCCACCAAATGGTGAAGGTGATCCTGATCTTAGAACACAGATGTGTTTTTATAATATGGAGATTTAATATGGAATATGATGAAGAAGAACAAAGAAAGATTATTCCTAAATGTAGGAATAATTCTGAACACTTTGTTGCAGCAAATGGCAGATGGCTTCCATGTTGTGTTTTTCCAACTCATGGACAACAATATGAATCGTCTATATTCAACGATGATAGATATAATATAGATGAAAATTCAGATGTACATGCATTTCATTTAGATTTAAAATACTTAGATTGGCTTAACTTTATTTCCAAGTCTTACTATGATGCACCTAAGTGTTGTCAAAAGAAATGTGGTGTAAACGCGTCTAAGACTACCAGCCATAACCACGAGATACTTCGTTATGAAAAATAGTATTCACATTGAACTTACAAATAGATGTAGAATTTCTTGTCCAAAATGCATTAGAACAATGTTGGTCAAGAAAGGCGAGCTTAAGAGACAAGATTTATCTTTAGAAGCATGTAAGAAATATGCAGATAGCTTCTATGAAAGTTTTATGTTCTGTGGAACATACGGTGATCCAATCTATCATCCACAGTTTTTAGAAATAGTTAAACTTTTCAAAGATAAAAATAAAGTTATTAAGATTCATACAAATGGATCTGGAAAATCTTTTGAGTGGTGGGAAACTTTCTTTTCTATGCTTAAAGAAAGAGATGAAGTTATTTTTTCTGTAGATGGTTTACGTGATACTGCTGGCCTTTATAGAGTCAATATGAGTCCTGAAGATCATGATCAAATAGTAGAAGTCATGAAGATGACAACAAAATATAAGTTTAGGGCCAGATGGGTATTCATACCATTCAAAACAAATGAACACCAAATTGATGAAGCTATCAAGATGGCAGATGAAATTGGTATAACATTTGAACTTAAGAAATCGTCAAGATGGGATGGTCCAAATGATCCATATCTGCCTATAGATAAAACTTTGATATCATCTTACAGTACAATATAATATGACAATTAAAGTCTATTGTTTTAAATGGGGCACAAAATATGGCCCAGAATATGTAAACAGATTATTATACTCTGTGCTTAAAAACTACAGAGGAAATGTTATGTTTACATGTATAACAGATGATAGTACAGGTTTAGATCCTAGTATCAACATTATTGATTATAACAGTAGTAAAATAAATGGTCTTGGTAATGTTTTTACAATAGAAAAATTAAGATTGTTTGATCCATATTTTATTGGCGCTGGTCAAAATATTTTATTTGATATCGATATATTATGCTTGCAAGACTTCACTGATTATATAGAAAAATATAACTTTGAAGAACCAAGATTTATCAAGAACTATTGGGCTGATCCGGATCAATGCGATGCTTATTTTCATAAAGGGGCATGTGATATTAATAGCTCGTTCATTACATGGAAAGATGATCAGTTAGAACCGTTATACAAGTTTTATACTGATAATATGAAGAAAATCAATTTTCTTTTTACTAGCTTTGACAAATCTTTATTTGGAATATTTAGAGATAAGCTTAAGTATCATCCAAGAAATATTGTATATGCATATAACTTTGGTGCTGATCATAAAGGTGATATGAGACCAGAAGTATTACGTAATGATTATTACTTTTGTCTATTTAATACATCACATGGTGTTGGTAAAGAATTACATGAAGCAGATGGATGGGCGAAAACAATGTGGGAATTAAATAGTGTTCAGCATATTCACTCTTAAAAAACATATAGACAAATATAATAAAAATTATATTCCTAGATTAAAGATATTTTTATCTAACTATGAAAAAGCAAGAGGAAATATCTTTAGAAATATACTAAATGAATATGATTTTATTAAGTCTGAGGCAGTAACATTTGTTGGGAGTGGACTGCCATACTATATGTTTGATGTATTGAATACTAGATATGAAACAGATATTAGCTTTCTAAATAATAGTAAAAGAATAGTTAATAAAGAAAACGACTTATTTGAAATAACTATAGTAAATAGCTTAGATTTAGAAGCAAAAAAACAAAGCAGTATAACTACAAAAGTTAATTTAATTGATTATAGTCCTTTAATACGTTCTACGTATCATATTGTCAAAGAACAATTTAATAATTTGATATTTGAATATCATAATAAAAATGTAAATTTTGAAGATATTAGAGACATCACAAAAGATAGTCTTATCATTATACCATATAGCGAATATCTTTATACTTTAAAAGAACTTGAAATATTTAATGAAGGTCAATATGTTCTTGTCTTTAATCAGAAAGAAGATGAAGAAAGAAGAAAAGTAAATACAGCATTATGTGTAGAAGATCTAGTTGAACAGTGCGGTTTCAGCGAAAATATATTCTCACAAAAATATGATGTGTGTGGTGTCAGAATGTATGTAGCTTTAGGAAGAGTATGAAAGATATAGTTTGTATAAAGTGGGGATCTTTATATACATCAGAAGATGTAAACATGTTAGAACACATGTTAAAGAAAAATGTATCTGAACAGTTTCAATTGTATTGTTTAACAGATGACTGCTTCAATATCAACAGAAGCATCGAGATTATATCATTTCCTGAGCAGAATGACCTAGAAGGTCACTGGAATAAGATGTATCTTTTTAATAAAGATGTTATTCACTTGAATAAATTCACATACTTTGATCTCGATGTTATTATACAAAACAACATAGATGCTATACTTAATTATAATAATAAACTAACACTTATTAAAGCTTGGTGGAAAAACTCAGAGATATGGTCAAATCAATATAACTCAAGTGTTATGTCTATAGACACAGTAAGAGATAGATACATCTGGCAAAAATTTAATGAGAAGCCAGACTATCATATGTGTAAGAATGTTGGAGATGATGATTTCTTATTTAAGAATATAGAGTTTGATCATTATCAACAGGACTGGTTTTATTCTCGCGTGTATGGTGAAGAGAAGACAAAGACACGTTATTTTAAACCAGAAAAAAAGATATGTCTTTTAAATAGTATGAAAAAGTTTTATCCTAGAGAGTACTACAAACTGTTTGAACAGATGTATCCGGAATACCAATATCATCGATCATCGATTGCCAAAGACTCTGATGTGGTATAATATAACTAAGTGTTAATCTAGGTGATCTAGTTCTAGCACAGTGCCAATACATCTTTTCTGGTTCTTCAAATGAACCAAAGTATCCTACTTTAACAAACCATCCTTTTTTGTCTGGATATTTTATGATCATGTTTTTTTCTTGATCATAATACTCAAACTCTCCATTACCTTCAGGATTACATGTTATAATTATATTATAACCGGGAGCATTAGCGTTGTTATGCCAACCAATATATCCACCACTTGGATAATAAGCCCGCAGAGCATTGTTTCTAGCACCAAAGTAATTAATTAATTTTTTATCAATATTATCACATGCTTCTCTATAAAGCTTTGGTTGCAACCTATTCTTATTAAGATTATTTTCCATTACAGCCCCAAGCATATGCTTAGGATAACCATAAGATTTTGGATCTTTTAATGCTTCTTTTAAATAATTTGACGTTGTAGCATATTCGCCTTTTTCATTGTCATCTAATTTTTCAAATGGTATCAACTCAGTATTATAACTAGAATTGAAGAACCATGTACTAAACTCTTCTAAAATATTTTTAAGTTCAGGATTTATGTTTGATATGACCTGCATGAACAATCCTATCTGGTATAGTATGATGATATATTATTGGTGATTTATCACCGTCTGCACCTCTTGTATCATAAAGCCAGATATAATTCCATCGATAATCATCTGGCATGATACCAATCTTATATTTGTATTCACTTTCTTTTAAGAGTCTCCAAAGGGTAAATTGATCCCAACGTTTCATGGATGGAAAATATTCTGGATAGTTCCATTCACTTTCATCTTGTATTAAAAACTCTTCATACCAATCTTTTAAAAGCTTTATAGTATTTTCATTCTTTTTATAAAGCATGAAGCCGCCATGATATTGCATCTTCTGAGTTTTCTTTTTATCTATGAATACTTCTTTACTAACATGTTCACGTATGTTTGTTAACATGATTTCGTTATCTTCAAAGTAATCAAATATAGTATTAAACTCAGCTGACATGACTTCCATATCGGCATCTAGATATGCAGTAATGTCATAAGGAGACATGTACATACCCTTCATTTTTGCTCTTCTATGATATGGGATATCATAGCTAATGTGATCAAAGTACTTCATATCACGCTCTTTCATAAACTCTTGATGAGTAAAAAGCGTGATACTAGTTTTTGGGGAGTAATCTTTTATAGATACGGCACATCTAACTGCAGAATCATAGTATGCAGTAGACATTGAAGCTATAAGAACAACACCACTTTTCATTACAAAATAATATTATTAAGAGTTCTTAATAGTCTCTAGTGCTACTATTGCTCCAGCATATGCATGGATTTCTGTAAGAGTAGATGCTTTTCTGAGACTAGATTTGAGATCTGTATAAGTCGAGTCTCTGATGATAGGCATATCAAAAGCTTCAGATTTTGCTAAAAATAAAACGTTTTGTTTAGCAAGTTCTTCTTGTTGTTTTTGCTGCTCTTCTCTCTGAGCTTTTCTTTCATTATGTCTTGCAAGATCACTTTCTGTATTCTGATCGATCTTTTCAATATCAAAAGTTTCTAATATTTCTTTCCAATCCGGATTACCTTCTTCAGTGTCAGTAACGCTGGCAGTTAATAATCTACCATCATCATATTCAAATTGACATATGATATGTGTCTTTTCTGCATTAGCCCATCTTGGATTTTTAATAATTCTCATGTTAAGCTGTCCTCACCCATAATGAAACCGTAGAAACGGTTTCTGTGTTTGCGTCTAATGTTAAACCTGAATATGTTCCGGAATAAGATCCGGTATAAAATCCTGTATAAGTTCCAGAAAAATACCCACCAATACTGCCAGCATAAAATAATGTATAAGCTCCAGTATAATTACCAGTATAAGCTCCAGAATATGAACCAGTATAACTCTGTGTTGAAGTAGTCTCTCTAGTATCAGAGAATGCAGAACCTCTGGTTACCCATGTACCACCAGAAACTGGCGCAGTTGATTGTACTGCATATTTACCTATACCAGTTGATACTATTTGATTTCTCAATCTTTCTGTTAATGTTTGTATCTCAGCATCACTCATCTCTTTTACTGAGATCGGCGATGTTGAGTTTACTTTTAGAGGTCTTACTGTACTTGGAGCAGTAGCAGCTGTCTTTCTCCACAAATAAGTAACGTTATTTGCTGCTGCGGTTGTATTTTGAATAGTTCTTTCTGCAACCCATGTACCACCTACTGGCGTTGTTGGTGATAGAGAATAGCTGCCGACACCATAGCTGACTAGATTTGCAAGAGCATTTGCTATGACTGTAGAATTAAGAGTAGAATCATCTTGTTCAAAAGTATTTGCACCCGCGCTATAACGTACTGGTCTAACTAAACTTTCTGTTGCAGATCCTAGATCTTGATAGAAGTTATAAGTTACAGTAGTAATATCTGTACCAACTGGATGCTGACCAACAGTATATGGTCTATATGTATCGCTAAATGTGCCAATTAATGTAAAAGAACTATTGGAAGATACAGTACCAACACCAGTATTAGAAGCAGCGAACTGAGTCAATATTATGTGTGTCAGATAATCATAGTCAGCATCACTCATCTCTTTAAAAGAGACTGGAGTAGTCGATGTATCTATCTTAAGCGGTCTTGCCATTAATGCACCTTAAACATTATTAAGTTGGAAAAGCTTGTGTATTATTTGCGTAGTACACTTTCAACGTTGTAGAATATGTCATGACATTAGATGATGACACAGTAACCATAGTAGTATTTATGTTAACGTTTCCAACCTGAATATTAGCCGTTGCAGAGATGTTACCATTTACTGCAAGAGTAGCTCCAGGTGTAGTAGTCATGATACCAACATTTGATCCAGAAGTATAGATCAAATTTGTATTAACTATTAAACCGTTTTTTACTATAAAAGCTTTGTCTGCCATGAATAGGTTCCCTTTCCCCTATTTTCTTTTTTATATTTATAATCGAGGAATACTATAATCTTCATTAAGAACCCATGATCCATCAATAAAGTAATACTTGCATCCTATCCAATCTACAGGAGCTGTTATATTTTCTATCATATTACTATTATTTGTGTTTAAATCACTTATAATAAATTTTGGAGGGCTGCCAACAGTTATATAATAATCATTAATTTGAACTATTTCATCATCTTCAAAGAGATAGCATGATAAATTATCATTTGTTAATAATGTTTTCATTAAATTATCCCTTAACTATTATTTTTGTTGTTGCTACAGCAGTACCAGCAATTACCGATGGTGTGTCTGCTGTAGTTCCAAGAGTACCATTTTTTTGAATATAATATTGAGTTCCTGGCGTTAAACCTGATTGTGCATCATCTACTGCTCCCGCAATTTGTATTGTTGCCGTTTGACCATTTGTATAAGCTGCATCAGAAATACCAATATAATTTGTATTTGTTAAATTTGTAGCACCAGTGAATGTATTTACAACTTTAGCAGAGATATAAAGTGATCCATTAGGATAAGCACAAATAATTTTTCCAGGAGTTGGAGCATCGACTGCATAGATACCTTCTTGTGAAGAAAATATCGTACCTGTATTAGCATCTGAAGAAAAAGTTATAGTATTGCTCGCTACAGTCCCGACAGATATGTATAGTGCACTAGATTTAATAATTGCTAAAACAGGTTTACCGGTTGTACTTTCATATGCCATACCAAAATAGTCGATAGTAGCAGCATTTTGTGTTACTACTGTATTATAAGAAATAGTATTTCCAGCAACTGTTCCAATATTAGATTTGATTTGTGAACCAGAAGTTTTATAACATACTATAACTTTTTGTTGTGTTGAATCATATTCAACTTGTGTGGATCTATAACCATTTGTATCAATGCCCGAGTTAGCAAAAGTTGAAGCAGCACTTATATAGTTAATAGTCGTTCCAGTAACTGATACAATTACTGATCTTCCAACACCAGCATATTGACCTACAACTATCCACCTACCAGTAGTATTATCATATGCGGCATCGAGGTCGAACATATTTGATGTTGTAAATGAAGTTTGGGCACCAAATGTATAAGTATTACCTAAAAGTGAACCACTCTTTACATGTAATTGATTGTATGCTGAGTAGAAAAAAACTGTAGTGTTACTAACACTGCTATATCTAGCAACAGAAGTCCCAATTGGTGCAGTTGAAACAACTACAGGAGTTGCAAAAGTTACAGTAGTACCCGAAACTGTACCAATTTGAACAGTAGCATAATTGTTGTTCCCTGGATCTCCATAAAATATTAATAATTTTTGATTTACTGGTTCAAATTCAACATGTATTCTCGATCCGACAACACCAGCATAAAGAGTACCAGGTGTTCCAAATGTTATCGTTGATCCAGAAACAGTGCCAATAACATATCGTGTGGTAGAATTACCAGTATCTCTAAATACTATGCATATTTTGCTATTTACGTTATCATACCCACAACTAATAAAACTACTTTGAGTTAAAGATGCAACTGATTCTGCTCCAGAAGATACAGAAGTAGTTGCAGTAAAAGTTACAGCACTTACTGTTCCATTTGAATTAATAATGACTTTGTCACCATTATTTAATGTGCCTGATGCAACAGCTGTAAATGTAGGTTTTATATCACTAAATGTCATAGAAGTACCATTTGATACTAAAGTCTGTCCCGTAGAAGCAAGACTAATATCTATGAATTCGGGTTTTATTTTTTGATAAGTCATTTTTTACCTATAAGCGTTGTATACAGAATTTAAGTCCCATATTGCAGAATCGAGTCTTGGTTTTAAAGCCATAGTAACTACGAAATGAGCTCCACCCGCCGCGGGGGTCCACGTCCACGCGCCGGGATTAAATGCACCGGAAATCCAGTGATATATACCCCCGCCAATAGTAAAATCGGTTGTATCGCTTTGCGCAATAGAAATGAATGAAGAAAGATCTGGACTACCGCTCCAAGGTATAGAAGTACTACCATGACCTCCGGCTGCCATGACTAATACTAAAGAATTTTTCGTTACAGGAGTTATTGCGGCAGGATCTACCACCATTGAAGTTACAGAAGTAGCTGTAGTAGATGTGACATCAAAAGTTTTATTTTTATCAACATTTCGAAACGCATAAATGAGTACTCCACCACCATAAGAAGCGCTTCCTGTACCACTCACTACTACAGTGCTATCAGCGATATCACCCATAAACTTGTATGCCACTACAACGTTAACATCATATGAGCTGCCATTTTGATAAGAAGTATGTGTGGTAGTATATCCGGCCGTATCAACAGTCAATGTTGCAGCAGCCGTAGCACCACAACCGTGCATAACTATAATTAAATCATCTTTTTTTAGATCATTACATATCAGATTTAAATTAATTGTAGTTTGTGTTGTTGTTCCAGGTATAGGAAGAGCGTAATAACCTAGTAAAATAGGTCTTTCGCCATAAGCTACAGATTTACCAATCAATTTGCCTTTATATATTGGCATTAACTTATTTCCTCATAAGAACATATCGCTTGTAAGTCACCATTAGCTGAAGCTGTTAATCTTATAGTATCACCTTCTTCAAGATAAATTTGATTATCTTTTGAAATAACAACTAAAGAAGCGTCTGCTGGAACTGCTACAGTAGAAGCTAGTCTATATTCTATAGAACTTCTATATAAACTAGCAGTAATATCTGCCGAGTTTACTCCATCAATATTTGATATAATTAAAGAATTAATTTTATAAATTTTATTACTAGCAGCAGAATTTGTTACAACATCAGCAGCAGTTGTCGAAACGTTTGCTACAGCAGTTTTACCATTAATAGTTGTAACATTCACTATATTAGGATTAGCCATTTTATCCTCCGAATACTATTGCCATAGCAATAGATTTGCCTAATGTGATTCCAGTATTTCCACCACCGCCACCAGCTGGCATAGTTCTAACTTCTATTTTTGTTGAATTTGGAGGAGCTAATACAAAACTGATAGTTGTACCAGAAATACTATAATGTGTTGTTGGTATTTGAACTAAACCATCTAACGTAACTAAAACATCGTTATTAGATACAGCGGATGCTAAAGTAAATTGTGTATTAGAACCATTACCATTAAATGATTGTGTTGTTGCAGAAGTATTTGCAAGTGTAGACCAATAAACAGAACTACCATTTGAAGTAAGTACTTGTCCAGAAGTTCCATTAGAGCTATTAGCAGTCATAGCTCCAGTAATAACAAAGTTATTTACACTAATAGATTGACCATTAGTAAATCCACCACCCCCGCCCCCGCCGGCAAGAAGATTTGAGCCTACTCCGGTAGATGCGGCTGAAAGATCAATATATGCGCCACGATTTGATCCACCAGTTTCAAAAATACGAAGTCTATTTTGATAGACATCGATTGCAATGCCACCAGTCAGTGTTGTATTATTGGCAGCAAGAGCAAGATCGATCTGACCACCTTCATCACCAGATGATTGTGTAGATTGAAGTATAGCACCTTTTACAGTACCTGTAGAAACTACAACACTACTATTCGCCACGACCCAGTTAGCGGTTGTGTTACCTAAGTAAAGTGTATTAGCTTGAAAGTCCGCTAACTTAAATGATGTATTACTTGTATCTATAAATACTGATGCATCTGGTTCAGGATCATAGTTGTCAAATACTTTCCATATACCATCAGTAGCATCTCTGAAGAAACCAGCATGATGATATGTACCATCATTATAATTACCAGCAAAGCCTAGATCAGGATTAGATACATCATTATTGGAATTCAAATAAATCATATTATCTGAAATAGATAAATTGTTTGCACCTATAATATTAACGTTGCCAGAAACTACCAAATTTCCCGTTAGTGTCATACCAACAAATTCTACTGAATCAGTGTTACGAACGTTTTGATTCATTCTATATGGTAATCTTGCTTCTGCTAGAGTACCAGAATTTATATTACTTGCATTTGCCGCAAATACTACTGCATTTGTATAAGCTGCTCCTGCATCTGCTGCCTGTGCCCAATACGGTGATAGTCCTTGACCTGCTGATGTTAATACATAACCAGCAGTTCCAAAAGAACCATTAGCAACAACCATGTTATTGACAGTAATTTGCTGAGTATTTGCAACAAGTGTACCACCAATAGAAGCACTTACAAATTGTACTGAATCTGTTGTTTGAACATTCTGATTCATTCTATATGGTAATCTTGCTTCTGCTAGAGTACCAGAATTTATATTACTTGCATTTGCCGCAAATACTACTGCATTTGTATAAGCAGTTGCAGCGTTAGCAGCCATAGCAGTATTGGCAGTTCCAATAGCTGTATCAGTATAAGATACTGCATTACTATAAGCATTAGCGGCTTTATTATCTGCATATGATGTAGCATTAGTATATGCTGAAGAAGCTTCTGTTTGTGCCGAAGCTGCTCTTGTATTTGCATCTATTGCTCTATCATAAGAGTTCTTAACACTATTTGCAGATGCTGCATAAGCTATAGAAGTATTTGTAACTGAATCTATGATTCTAGAGTCTGTATATGATACGGCATTGCTATAAGCTGTAGCAGCATTAGATGTAATAGCTGAATTAGCAGTGCCAATCTTTGTATCTGTATATGATACTGCATTAGCATATGCTGTTGCTGCATTTCCAGTTATAGCGCTATTTGCTGTTCCAATTTTTGTATCTACATAAGAAACTGCATTAGTGTATGCAGAAGTTGCCGATGTTTGACTGGATATAGCAGTGTCATATGCAGTCTTAACTGCATTTGCTGAAGCAGCTATATTAATAGCTGTATTTGTAACACTATCTAAAATAGGTGTAGCTGCTATATCACCAGCTTCGGTCGCAGACCCTAATACAACTCTCTGCAGACTTACATCAACATCAGCACTATCACCCGTAGCAAGGAGTCTAATATTTCCAGTGTTAATATCAGAGTCGAAAGAACATACTTGTGCAGAATTATTACTTAAAACAATACCATATTCCGTTACATATGATGTTGTTCCATCAGTTGTTATTAATACACGAGAAGATTTATAGTTTGAATTAGTATTATCTCTTGCAGAAATTAGATATTCTATTGTTGAAATACCAGTTGCATTGGCTGTATCTACTACTGTTTGAGTTGTACTAACACTCGTATTAACTATATTTTTAATATTTGATGGAGTTGTGTTTGTTATAGTTGCAGAACCAACACCGGCGGGCGACCAATATACACCAGCTCCATTTGTTGACAACACATAACCATTAGTTCCAAAAGAACCATTGGCTTTTAATCCACCAGTTATATTAATATTTGTAACATTGCCAGCAGGTTCAAATATATTAGTGCCATCAGAAGAATATAACTTCTTATCTGTAATATTGATGGCTAGCTCACCGATGCTGAGCGTAGTGGTATTTGGTTGCTTGCCTGCTACAGATGAGCGCTTAAGCTGAATAGTTGTATTTGCCATATGGCCCCTTCATTCTCCAGTATATACTGGATTAAAAAGTATCATCCTTCTTTTTAGAAGTCTTTTTTGTATTTATATTTAATTTTAGCTCTTCATTTTCTTTAAACAAAGATTGAAGTTCTTCATTCTGCCTATTGATTTCTCTCTTATATTGCTCAACACTATTTTCTAAAGCTATGGTTTGTTTCTTTGCTTCTTCACGTTGAACACTTATAGAACCAATCTCAGATTTCAACTTATCAGCTTCTACTTGTAGATTTGTTATTGTCTTAACAAGTGTTTCTTCTCTTTCAATATGCTGTTTATTTTTAATTGTCAAATCTTCGATACTAGTAGTAGCTTGATTCATGATTTCATTAGAGAAAGAAACATTCTTCTGAGATTCTTCAAATCTCAACTCTGATTCTTTTAATAAATTATTGAGGTTAATGATGGAGCTGTTAAGAATACTGACTTTAATTTCTAAGTCTATACTCTTTCTCAACAGCTCCATGATATGCTGTTCTTGCTTCTGTATAAATGCAAGCGTATATTGATCTTTATTCTCATCATTAATCATAATATAAATCCTTTAGTTTAGAATGAACCACCATCAAGTACGTCATAGATCAATGCAGTGCCATTTGACTGAAGCACATATCCTGCTGTTCCAAGAGACAACTTAGAAAGAGCATTACCTGTATTTGCTACTAGTAAGTCACCACTTGTATATGTATCAAATCCTGTACCACCATCAGTTGCAGAGAGTGCAGTAGTTAATGCTAAAGTATTTGCAGTAATAGCAACACTTACTGTAGAGTTTGATGTGATAGCAACATTTGTTGCATTTGATATTAATGCACCGGACTTTAGATAAGCTTCAATTGTACCTCTAGTATAACCAGTACCAGCAATATCAATAGTAGTTGTTGGAGCGTCTTGTAAACCATAGAACAGCTTAAAGATACCATCGTCAGAAGCGTCTCTGAAGAAACCAGCATGCTCGTGGCCACCACCACCTACTTGATAGTTTCCATAGAAACCAATATCAAGTAGATCGGTAGAAGTGTTATTTGTTGCAAGTTGAATGAGAGAGTCTTCAACAGCAAGAGTTGCAACGTTGATTGTTAATGCGTCACCAAGAACTACAAGGTTGCCAGAAACTTGAAGGTTTCCATCAAAGTAACCATCGACAGAATGGACGTTTGCTGCATGAATTTCATTCCAACGAAGTGTATTAGTACCTAAATTATAGGTTACGTTAGCGCTTGGTGTGATAGCTGTATTTACATATCCATTAATTGATACTAAGTCTGAAGTATTACTTCCGAGAATAGTATTTCCAGATACAGTTAAGTCTGTTACTGAAGCAGTCTGTACTGTAAGAACACCAGAAGAATCAGAAATGGTAACGTTACCAAGAACAAGCGTTGATCCAGAAAGATAAAGATCTTTCCATCTCATTGCAGATGTACCAAGATCGTATGTAACATTGGCTGCTGGTATTAAAGCTGTATTAATTCTACCATTAACAGAAACAATATCACTGCTGTTACTACCAATAATTGTATTTCCGTTGATAGTAATATCATTGAAAGTTACGTTATCAGATGTACCAACTGCCTGACCAATATGAACACCGGTAGCATTTACTGTTACACCTGTACCACTTTTAACGAACACACCGGAAGTATTTGTTGTAAGACCATCTTGACCATTTACAAACACACCAGATGAATTTGCAACTATACCATTATTTGCAACAACAGCGATAGTTGGTGTACCACCTTCTGCAGAAGATGAACCAGAAATACCAGCTCCAGCTGTAATAGTAGCAACGTAGTTGCCGGTCGTATCTGTACCAAGAGCAACTGAGTCTGCTGCGATTGTTGCTGTAAGTGTACCGTTTGCAAGGTCTGTAAGAGTTACAGAACCACTAAGATCACCAGCAAGAGTGATTGTCGGAGCTCTGTTAATTGTACCAGAAATAGTTACGTTTGAACTAAATACCGTATTTGTGCCTTGGAAAATATTATTTCCAGTATATGTGCCACTACGTGATAACGTATCTGACATCGCATTTGAATAAGCATTTGCTGCTTTATTATCTGCATACGTATTAAGATCACCTGCAGTATTACCGCCAACTTTTGTTGCATCTACAGAAGTGATAGAAGCACCATTACCGGCAATATTAGTTACAGTGAGTGTATTTGTTATTTTGTTAAATGTAAAGTCAGCATCACCAGAAAGAGCACCAGAATCATTAAATTGAACTTGTGTATTTGCGCCTGCTGTAGTTGCTGCTGGAGCTGTCCAATAAACACCACCAGAAGAGTTAGAAGTGAGGATTTGACCGGCAGTTCCGGAAGCACCATTAGCATAAATGTATGTTGGCTGAAGATTTGCTACAATAATCTTATCGATACCAGAAGTAGCGTTGGCAACCAAAGCTTGGTTGGCTGTAAGAACGCCTGGATATCTCTTACCAGAGATAGGTTCTACGGCGCCGCCTGATCCAATAAAGAGGATATCACCATTTGATGTCCAAGCTAATTCACCATTAGCAAGTGATACTGGTGTTGCTGTAGTAGTACTTCTTTTAATTTGAATTTGGTTTGCCATTGGTGGTTCCTTTGTTATTATTTTTTAAATTATTTATATTTTAGAACGTTCCACCGTTAAGATCACCTTCAACCTCACCTAAATTAACTTTTTTAACTTCATATGTGTCTGTACTAGCATTATATACTAAAGTAGAACCATCTTCTGGTGTTGCAGGCTCCGAAACATCGGCCAATTGATCTAATCTACCAGCTGAAATTTTAGTAGTGTTTTTTAAAGTAACGGGTGTAGAAGACTGAATAACTTCACCTGTTGTATTAGCAGTTACTCTTATTGCTTTCTTAGAAGAAACAACTATATTAACCATTATCTGGTAACCTGTGGTGTAACTGTGACTATACCTTCAACTATCCTAGATATACTATTTGAAGCATCAGTAAGTTCTACATCATAAACATATCTTCCCCCAGTTAAATTTGCAGTTTGATTTGCAGTTAATGATAGAGTTATAATACCAGCATTTGCATTTATTGATGTAGTAAATGATACAGAATTTGAAGAAGTATAGTGTTTTCTTATCTGTGAATTAGCACTATAACCAGAAAGAACTAAAGCATCACCATTTTCATCGGTCAAATTTAAATCTGTAGAATATGTTGTTCCCTGATCTATTACTAAGTTTGCTTTTATTGCCATTTTTATACACCTAGTGCAAATCGAGTAAAGTTGACAGTTGTGTTTGTTGAAACAGGAGTGCAATTAATAAACATATGTGTAGCATTTGCACCAGCGGATATTGAGACAACAGAAGTATTTGTATACATTGTACCATACTCAGTAACATAAGCAGTTGTACCATCATGAATGACTAATATCTTACTAACCTGATAGGCATTTGCTGTATTATTATTAGCAGAAATTAAATATTCAGCAGATCTTGTAGATGATAAAGATATACTGTCCATTACTTGAGAAGATGTTCCCGTAAAAGTAATTGTGTTTGAGATACCTAATCCTGATAATGCAGCCACCGTAGCCACATTACTTCCACCTACTACTATCATTGAAGAATTTACAGTCACAGAACCCGTAACTATAGAAGTAGAATTGATAACTACATTGACTGAAGAATTGCCAATATTTAGATATGAAGTTGTTAAATTAACATTTGCTCCAACATTAATACTAGTAGCATTGGCAGTAGTTGTATTAATACCGCCGGCAGCATTTGCTAATCCAGCAATAGTTGCAGTATTAGAAAATGTAACAGCACCTGTAACTGCTAAAGTATTAGAAAAAGTAGCATTTCCAGTAACAGATAATGTATTAGAAAAAGCAACAGTGTTAGTTACGGCTAGTTGTTGACTTATTAAAACATTTGCGTTGAAAGCTGTGTTAGTTTGGAATGTTAAGACACTATTTGTTGTAACATTTCCACCACGAACAAATGTAGCAACAAGAGTGTTTGCTCCAAAGTGGCCATTTACGAAACCATTACCAGAAGTTAGAGCTCCAGCAGAGTTGGCTGTTACAACTTCAGTATCTAATAAAGTAATAATACTATTAGTTCTATCAATCCAATTTTGAAAAGTATCTGCAGTTGTATTGATAGAAGATAGAGTTTTAGACATAAATTATTTCCGTTCTATAACCTGTAATAATAACTCTTTTAATTGCTTAACTTCATCTTCTAATTTTTCAACTTTTTCTTTACTCTCATTAGCAAGCTTAGCATTATTCACTGCATTTTTTACAAGAGCTAATTCATTTTTATTCTTATTTATAATGATTCCGGTATTCTTATTTTTATAAAAACCCGGTATGTTTGTTGCAATTAAATTAGTCTTTCTTTTTTTCTTATTATTCTTTTTAATCTTCATGTTGAAACTGCTACTGCTCTTAAGCTCTGAACAAACGGGATATTATAGCTATTATTTGACAAGAAAACAATCTTTAATTTAAAGCTATTAAACTTATCAAATTCTGTCATACTTGAACTATAGTATCTTACTACGTTATCTGTAGTAATATTATTAAATGCTTGATACTTATGTTCAAGTTTATCAATCTTTAATCCAGTACCCGTAATGCTATTATTTGTTATAGGTGTCTTCAGTGTTAATAATGTATTATTAGAAACTGTATCTACTACACCTACAATATAATTATTGGGGAATAGAGCAGGATATATTTTAACTAAGTCATTAGCAGCAAAATCAGTAGAGAATGTTGTGCTAGTACCGGTAACATTTGTTTGATCTATTGTTGTTGAAACATATCCCGCAGAAGTGAAGTCTGTATTTGGATATTGAGTAAAGCCGTAAGTATACTCTATAATATCATTTCTATTCTTAGAATATGCATTAACTGCTGAACTCTTTTGTTCTAATAGAGTCCAATCTTTATCATCAAAAGCATCTACATCTAGATTATTATAGATCTTAGCAAATACTTTTATATCAGTTCCGACTGGTCTGTGCGCATTAATATATACTAAGATATCTTCAGCTGCTACGTTTGCTTCTAAATTAACCTTTGTTGTGATGTGCTTGCTATACGCATTTCCATATTTTGTGTTTTCATCTGTATAATCATTATTAATGACATATCTTGTTAAGACAACATCTTTTAAAGAACCGATTTTAGGTGAAACGAAATCATTTACTATAGTTGGTGATATCTGCAATACTACTGAATTACCATAATCATTTGCATAGACAGTAGAATTACCACTAGCAACTATAGCAGATATTTCGTTTGATCTTGAAGGAAATACAACTGCATCTTCTGGAGAAAATGTATAGCTCACAAAGTTGCTTACATTTTTACTAAATGGTGTAGCATCTAATATAGTGTTGCCACCAGCATCAAGAGTGTAGTTGAAAGTTATATCAGTGCTATACTCTGCCTGTGCAGGATTAATAAGATTTAAAGCCAATGAACCTTCATTAACTTTAATATCAACTAATTGTGTATTAACTACATAAGCATTGCTTACAGAACCATATATTGTTCCGTTATTAGAGAATTTGAGAGAACTATTTGCTTGAGAATATGCTAAGACTAATAGATTTGATTTTCCACCATCTAGATATGAAGACTTAACAGCTTCTACCCATGCTACAGGAGCTTTATAGAATTTGCAAGCTGTGTTAGTAAAGCTAGTTGGTCTATCGATAGTCAATACAGTATTTGATGTTACAGAAACAACTTCTCTGAGTTCGTTTTGACCACCGGCATTTTGGATAACAATCCATTCATAGTCAGAACCTTGATCAAAATAAGTGTCAAATAAAGTTCCATTACCTGTAATTGTAGTAGAAGTATTACTTACAGAAATATTTCCTGTAGCATTTGCTTGTACTTGATAAACTTTCTCATTATGCTTAAAATCTTTTGCAGAAGAACTTAGTTCATTGAAATGAATGAATTCTCTACTATTATTTCTAACAATAATATTGGATAGATTTGCATTAATAGGTGTTCCACTTGTTGCAAATCTAGCAATATTAACATTGAACTTCAAGTCTGTTGAATTGTTCGGTATCCAACTGTTACCAGAACTTGAATAACTGTAATAATTACCAATATATTTTCCGGCAGGTCCAGCAGTTTTATTTGTTGTACCTAAAATATATTCGCCTTCTGTACTCGTCCAAAGTTTAAAATTAGAATTTCCGTCAAACTTAACTAGAATAGCATATTCAGTATTTGTTTTAACGTTAACTAAATTTGAAAACATGAATTTAGTTTTTACTGAAGCATTTTCAGAATCAACACCAATAAAACCATGTTCTAATCTAGAAAATGGCATATAAGATGCTTCATCTATAATTGGAATTCTATCTTTAGTAGGAACGATGGTAACACTACATCCAGGATTAGTTAAACCGCTTATCGATGTTGTTGCATCAGAACTTGATTTGCTTTTAAAGAATAAATCGATACTGCTAATAAAAACTTCAGTAGCATTATCTACTGCATCTGCATCAATATAAAAAGTCTGCGCAAGATTAAATGCTACTTTTTCTGCTGCAGAAACTCTTTCAGTAAATGTAGAATTATCAGTCTTATCGATATTCTTACTTTTTACAAGTTTCTTGCCAGGGTTAATATTAACAGTATGTGTTCCATCTGGAAGTGTCAACTTATAAGTCTTAAATAAGAAATCTTTATATCTATTAACTTTTAAAGATGTATTCTTAAGAAGATCATCACTTAAATTATTATTATCTGGATGATAATAATAAAAAGCCAACATACCATTTTCGTCTGTTTTTAATGGATCTCCAACTTCACCAATTTCAATTACATTGTCAATCTTTGTATTTAAATCAGAATAATTATAATCATTGAAAAGTATTTCATAGTGAATATCACTATGTGAATATGGAATATTATATCCATCAGTATCTAAGTTTGGTGATCTTTCATTGGCTTGATAATAATTGAAAACTGTATTATAATTTTCACCCTTTTTAACTTGCTGAGTATAAGAACTCAAGTCTTCACCATACTCGTCTACAAAATTATAGACAGTATTTGGCTTTAAACCATAAGTTCTAAATTCTAGAGAAGCTTTATTGAGTTTAAATCTACCTGATCTTCTCAGCTTGTTAAATGCTACCATTGCTTTAATTTCTCCGAAATATACTTTTTATTATTTAGCTTCAAATCATTCGCCATCATCATCACCATCGTCATCATCACCGTCATCATCATCGTCGTCATCATCATCGTCATCTTCGGCATCAGCACATGTACATGTATCGCCAGTTGTATCAGTATCTCCTGTGCATGGTGCATCATCATCATCGTCATCATCTCCACCATCATCGCCGTCATCATATACTGGATAATCTACACCAACACCAGTTCCAACACCAGTTCCACCGACACCAGTTGTTATAACACCTGTTCCACCAACACCAGTACCAGTCCAATCTGTACCACCTGTGCCTGTAGTTACTTCTCCTGTAGTAACTACGCCAGTACCACCAACACCAGTACCACCGACACCAGTTCCGGTTGTCGGTGGAACATAGACATATGTAGCTACAGGCTGAGAAACTATTTGAAACTCTTGATACGCCGGTTCTGTATCACCGTTAATGGTTATATAAAAATTTTCTCTAAGAGGATATAACATAGTTTTTTACCTTAATAAAATTCATTTATTCTATTCCTATTTACTTGTTTATATCCAACGTTGCAGAATATTCTGGATCTTTCTCTTCTGTAAAGTTTTTATTTGAAAAGTCATCAATAAAGAATCCAAACTTAAATCTATTAATTTCAGGTGAAATAGAACTTGGAATTACTTTATTTTTAAGATTACTTTCAGCCAATGAAAGACTTACAGTGTATTCAAGATTCTGAATGCGTCGATCAAGTCTACCAATATCTTTCATATTGTAAGCTTTTGCTTGTGAAGTATTGTCCATTTGTCTAGAAATAGTTCTATCTATTATTCTATTGAAAACAAAATTTTCACTAGCAATTTGCTTATCTAATATTTCTTGCAACTGAGTAGAAGGATTTTCAGGAATAGAAGGATAAGGTGGTACTCTTACATTACCAATCTTTATACTATCTCTTGTTCTTCCAGTTGTAGTTAGACCACCATTACTTATACCTTCAGTTACAGTTATAGTATTATTTTTATTAACTCTAACTGTATCAGTTCTACCTGTATAGAATTCTACTTGCGCTGTTAATCTACTATCAGGAAGAGGGAATCTATATTCTGTATTTGCAAATAAACTATTTGCATTCAATTCTTCTGGATTAATTGTAGCTAATGCAACATTAGATGTCAAGTTTGCATTATTATTCGAATGAGGTCTAAAATCAAAACATTTTAATAAATCATAATATCTATTTTCATTTGTAAAGAATTCAGGCACTTCCATAGTATGCATGCTTGTATTCAAATTAGCTAAAGCTTTAGAATCATTGACCGCAATCTGTTGAGCATTTGCTGTTAGATACGACACAGAAGTATAATAACCACTTACAGATGTATTAGCTCTATCAAATTCTACAAGCAACCAATCAGTATTTGCTAGAGAAAAGTTTACTTTAGGATTTAAATATAACCAACCATTATCAATATAATCTTCATTATGATTATGATCGATATAGAAATAATTTGTAACATCTGTACTATTTGTATTAACTGTACTACTATTAGACTTATAAACTTTTCTAAGTCTAATTATATCTTTTACACCTAAGTACCACGGACCAACAGTATTTGCTGTGTTATTTGCGGTGCTAATTTTAACAAAATTATTTCTGCTTGCTGTTTTAGTTCCAGCTGCTGCACCAATTCTTTCAACATTATAACCAACTATAGTATGATTATTTGAAGGTGTTTCAATTGCACTTCCAAGATTTATAGTTAAAATGTTTCCATTTGCATCAACATTGGCTGAAAGACCATCTCTTGTTCCAAACGGAATTGGAAGATATCTTGGATAATATCTCTTAATATAAGAAGTTGTATTTGCAAAAGATACATTTGAATCAACAATAATTAATGTATTATTAACAATATTTTTAACTAACTTTATATCATAGCTTGCAGTATTAGAATAAACATAGATGTAATCACCTATTCTTAAGTCTGATATAAATGTAGTTGAAGATCCAACCAAGTTTGGTGAAGTAGTTGTAGCAGTCACTGTTCCTGTTACTGCGGCATTTGCTTTAAATCCTTGACCAGCTGGAGCTACATATAAAGACTGTAGATCTGATGTACTTAATGAAGAAGAATATGGGAAAAATTCATCAGCAATACTTGTATAAGAAATTGTTGCTGTACCATTACCACTCATAGCAACATTTGATGCTACAGTTCTGTAAGTATATCTTACATTATTAGCATTTTTAATTGTTCTTCCAGTATTAAATACTAATTTACCATTTTTACTATCTTTTGATACAGCGATATCACTGTTAGATGTAGCATCATATTCCAGTATGATATCAGCTATACCTTTAATTGTGCCATCATAATATACGCTTTTGGCATCTTTAAAGTTATAACCAGGATATATGTTAACTTGGAATAGATATAATCTATAAACTGCAGAAGATGTACCAGCTACTCCATTTTCTAGAACAAGCGATCTTACTCTTGCTTGTCCAATATTCGTTCCAACCGGTGTTATAGATTCTGCTGTAGCTAAATCAGAGTTTGCAATATAATCTTTTGCTGTATCATATAGCTTTACGATATCACCAGTATTAAACTGGAACATACCAGCAAGATCAGAAACTCTGATATAATTGCCATAATTTAAACTTATATTTACATTTGCAGTTACAGTATCTAATGATTTAGGAACATCTAAAACAAAATTTGATTTTGTTGTTACTCTGTAACCACTAATATATGCTCTACCCGGATCTACTACTATAGAAAATGTATTTCCTTCAAATGCGGTATTTGCAGGAGAACGTGTAGTCATTGCAAATGGATCTAGAACAAAGTTACCAGATTGATCTTTTGTTCTTTCTGCCATTTCATCGTTTATAGAATTGAAAGCTGTAAATTGATTTTGTCTAAAAGGATAACCTTCAGAGAAACTTGTTAATATATAAGTTTCTGCATTTGCTTCTGCATTTGCTGTAGCAGTTACAACCAAATTAGCTGTCAACTTTAATCTATCAGCACCAGGAGCAGTTTCATTTTCAGTACCAAGAGCATTATCTAATAGAGATGTGTCAATATTAGAGTTAATAATATCTTCTGTTGTTTCAAATACTACAGAAACACTGTTTGGTACATTATTATATTTAGAAACTATAATAGATTGCGGTTCAACTCTTATAAAGTGACCCTTCTGATATATAATACCTTCGCTTACACCAAACTGATAACTATTGCCTACAGCTGTAGCTCCATCAGCTACGACTACTTTAGTATAAAAGTTTCTAGCTTCAAGATCTAAACTGCTAAGACCAGCTTCGTTACCAATAGATCTTACTCTAACTGTAGGAACATATTCATAATCACTACCTCTAGATGTTAAAGCAACATTTGTAATTTTACCAGCTGCTGTAGTTCTAACAAAGCCAAGTGCATTATTACCAAACTTTGTTATAATTGTAGCTACTGCAGTATTTGTTGTTATTTCATTACCAACGTCTACTGTCCATAGATTTGCTGTAGCATTAACATTTGCTAATACTGAATCTAATGGTTTTAACTTAAGAAGAACCCAATTATTAGATGAATATGTTGTAGTATCTATATCAATGATCTGTAAATTTGCACCATTTGTTGTATCAGTTACATATTGACCATTTGTAAATGAACCAGAAGTAACATTTACAGTTATCTGTGGTGTTATAACAACAGTATCAGAATTAGAAAAATTCAAGCCACCATTATTAACAGTGATATCGCCAAGTCTTTTATTTTTATGATAAACAGTTAGAACTTGATTTGGATCATACGAATATTCAGTTCCTGAATCACCAGCATTTCTATAACGAATATATAAAGTTTTAAGATTAGGATCTGTAGATTCATAACCATCAGAAACGTTTACAATTGTAGATAAAACGTTGTTTCCGTTTTTAACTCTAAAGCTTGAGTTATTTAAAATATTAATATTTACAGGGGTACCATAAAAATCATTATCAAGAAGTTTAACGTATCTAATAGTATCGTCAAACGAAAATGAACAACCATCTATAATAGTTCCTCTCTTATAGATGTTATTACCAAAACGTTCAACTTGATTTTGCAGAATAGCTTGAAGTTGATTTAATTCTCTAACTTGTACTGCAACTCCTGGCTTGAAAAGAATTCTATGAAAATTCTTAGCCTCATCGTAGTCATCAAAGTATGGAGATACATTAAGATCTTTTTCGATAGCCATCTAAACCCCTTAAAATTCAAAAATTATTTTAAATACTTCTTTTTGTGTTTCATCTCTTTCAACTACTTCAATATTATTGAGATATAATATCTCTCCAGATCCATATACTAATTCACCAGGATAAGAATTTGATACATGAGCTATTGCTAAACTATCATTTCCTGTTACAGTATAAGATACATTACCTACATTACCAAAAGAAAATGAACCAACTGTGTTACTTACATAAAGAAGAATACCGTTACTAGATGTATTTATTACAGAATGAAGAGTAGCATTTGAAGTACTCAGATTACCTTGATATATTATTTCATTTTCTGTAAATGTACCAGAAACAAGGTTACCAACAAATTTGCCAAGTTGTATAAAAGTATTAAATCCCTTAGCTACATCATTTCTATATACGGTTGTTACAGTTCCAATTGTCCCTGATTCTACACCAATGACTTTATCATTTGTCTGGAATATACCTTGCACATTTGATAGTAATATAGAGTTTGCAGTTTTAATATCAGTTAAATAACCATTTGATGAGATATTAGCAAGATACATCCATATATTATTAGAAGAAACAAATGTATTTGTAGTTAGAGTTATAACTGTCGAATTGACAATGCTATTGACAGTATGAATAAAATGTTCTGAATCATCACTAGTTTTTAGATATAATAAGTCTCCGGCACTTAATTGTGTATCAAATGCTGCAGAATTACATACTATATTTGCAGTAGCAGAATTACTTACCACATTAGTATTAATTCTTACTGGTGTTATCTTAATAATTTTTTCATTAGGTGTAAATGATCCTACAACATTATCGAGTGCAAGGTTCACATTATTGAATAATGGATCTTTTAATATACCAACTTGATTAAATTTATTAGTTGTTAAGATAGTATTGCTTTCATTGTTAGCAAACTCAACGCTTATGATCATATTCTTAGAATAAAGTTCATTTTCTATAGATGAACCGTGACCACCGGGTGGTGAATAGATCGATCTAACATTTGCTTGATTGAAGTTTTCGGAAGTGGAAACAACACTTGATACTTCAACTGAAGCTTCATGAAAATTATAATTTTTTCCAGGTTCAAATATTTCAATCTTATGAATGCTATTTGAAGAACTTGAATTTATAATAGCTCTAGCTACAGCATTAATAGTTTGACCAGAACCAACTATTTTTACATTAGGATATATTTCCCATTCTGTGCCATTGGTTGGTACAGTTGTAAATTCACTGTTAACAACAATATAATTACCATTCGAATTTGTGAAATAATCTAATACCTTTCTATATTGTCCAACACCTGTACCAGATGAAAGATATATTAAACAGTTAGAATAGAAAGTATTAGTAGTATTAATATTTGAATTTGAGATTTCATATAAAACTGAATTACCATTTATTTTTATCTGTGAAGTACTGAAAGTTCCTTCTAGGTAATTATCATATCTTTTTCCGCCGTCGATAACTTTAATTAAGTTAATAGAGCCATCAACTGCACTACTTGTTACAGAACTATTAGAAACTAAAGGAAAATAATCTTCAGTAGCAAACTTTGACTTTATAGATGAACTAACTGAAAACATATATTTCCATCTATATCCATCAGATGTTTCATATAATTCTGTATTTGAACCTGAAATGTGTGATATATCAGGAGTAATAGTTGAATATGTATTTCCATTATTATCTAAGCATTTATATACGTGATAATACGAAGAGGCATTAACTATTGCATAATAGTTTTTTATATTAAGAAATTCATCTTGATCGTCATACATATCATATTTTGTGTTTGATACGTATGGAATATTTCTTATTCCAAGTTTAATATCAGAAGGAGTTACGCGTTTACCCATGATCATGTTCTGATATGTATCGATAATGATACTTCTATCAGACTCATTTATATCTCTGATAGTAGGTCTATCATATTGGTCACCAACAAACACATAGTATGCAGTATTTGTAGTCTCTGAAACAGATTCTAAGAACTGCGTAGCTACATGGTGTTTATTATGTACTGTTGTTAATTTTGTTGCCATTATTGTACCGTAATGTTTACATCTAAAATATTAATACTTGCGTTGGCATCTTCAGCATATTCATATCTAGAGAAATATTTCGTGCCTGATAAATGAAGAACCTGTTTAAGCATTTCTTCATATTTATTAAGAACGACAGATGATATAATTTCATATGAATAATCTTGATAATAACTGCCATCAAATAATTTCTTTTGATCACTTAAGAATCCACCCTTCTGACTATAGAATCCTTGAGCTTCACCCTGTCTTCTTAGAATAGCTATTCCGGAAGCTATAGAATCATTATTAGAAGATGTTATAGAAACTGTTTCTGAATTAACGAATCCATAACCAGAGTCTAAGACTTGAAGTTCTGTTATGGCTCCATTAGAAGTTTGTACTCTATTATCAACTACTGCATTAAAACCAATATAGTCAGTGGTAAAATCAACATTAATAGCAGTTACGTTACCATATGCACCACTAGTTTCACCAAATATTCTTGTTGCTGTGTTTGTAGTAATAGCAAAAATATCATTCCAAACTAGTTTTTCAAGTCTTAATTCATTATTACTAAAGCTTTTTACAATAGCATAAGCGTTAGAACCAACGTTTTGAGTAACAATCTCTCCTGGTAAAAACGTAGCAGTATTATTTGCGATAGTTAATATTTTATCTTGCTTTTGATAGCGATAAGTTTTAGGTTCATATATCAAAACAAACGGCGGATAACTATAACCAGAACCAGGATTTATTCCAGTAATTGCTGCAATTTTACCAATTTGATTATTAGAATATGCAAGTGCATCATCTATAATTGTTGTTAAGTTTGCTGTAGGTAAAGCATCAAAACCATAAGTTGAATCGAGTTCTGTATTAGAAAACTCATAAAGATAATCGGTGTTTAAATCAATATATTCTTCATATAACATATCATTTGAAATGCTAAATGAAGCACCTGTTCCAAGACCAATATTTTTTACTACTGCTGTTGTGTCATATTTTTCTGCATTAGCATAAACATAATTATTATTATATGCAGTATAAGAACCATTTACACTATGTACACCAATTCTAAGTTCTACGGATGCTAAGTTTGAAACTAAATTATTTGAACTATAAATTGCTCTAGATGATCTAAATACACCAAAGCTATTAGCAACTTCCAGTATACCATTTGAACCTAAAGTTTGTGTATATTTCAATACGGTTCCGTTTGCAGTAACAGTATTACTTTCATTAACTTGATAAATTATTTCATCTTTAATAAATGACTTATTAGTATTTGCAATATGCAGAGTAACATTAGATGATACGCCAATAACGTTTGCTGATACCGTCTTATCAACATAACCATTTACAACTGATTGATTGGCGCCAATCGTGTTACCGGTAGTATAGAAAGCATTAGCCTGAAGGTTACCAGAATATTTAATTATATAAATCTGACCATTTGTGGCAGTATTTGTTGAGCTTGATATGACTTTGCCAACACCTTTTACATCATTATTCGCATGATATGTGTATATGTAATCATTAGGTGTAAAATAACCATTTGCATTTAAAAAATTTATGTTTGCTTGTGGCTGATACACATTATTTAATATTTCAAAGTAGTTATTTACTTGTGTATTGGATACATTTACATTTGATAGTGTTAGAACTTTTTCTGAAATTAATATACTTGCATTATCTGTGTATGCATAACCACCATTAATAAGTTCAAAGTCGACAGTTCCTATAGCAGAGTTAATAGAAACTACTCTAGCTTTTGCGTTAATACCATATACTGAGCTTAAATCAACAATATCACCAACTGCATAATCAGAACCTACACCGATATCAGAAACTAATACGTTATTTAAAGATCCCGATATAAACGTTTTTCTATCTCCATCAAGAACACCATCATTAACAACATTAATATATTCACCAGTAACAAAATTACCCTTTAAAGAAGAGATGTATAATACATCTATAAGTCTACCCCTTACTTTTTTTCTAACTACTGCATCAACATATGCTGTAGCAGATGAAGATAAACCTATGATGGTTTCACCAGAAAATACTTTATTAATATTGTTGAGGTTTACTTCTAAATATTTTTGTTTTTTCCATTTACCAGAAGACAATGTGAATACATCATCGCCGGGATAATACACTTGTGCTGAAACACCAAACACTAGTTTGAATAAAAGATCTATAGATCTTTCAGTACCCTTAGATCTATATAAATCTAGTGTATGTTTTAGAAGTTGTCTAGTATTTGTATTAGTTTCAAACTGAATATTCTTTAAATATTTTTCTTTAAAATAAACTAGAAATTCATCAGTAGTAGAATCAATATCTTTATAATCAAAATAATTTCTTGAATGTTTTAAAGCATTTTCATTTTCTAACCATTTATAATATTGCTTAACAAATTCAATAAAGATCGGTCCTTCTTCTTTATAAAAAGAAGGGAATTGATTTTCTATTAAGTTAGAAATTTTCTTTTCAATTATTTCCATTAAACTCTAACCGCTTCAATCTTTACTTTTACTTCTGTCGGTTCAATAGTTAAAATAGTATTTTTACTTACACTAACATCAGTATCTCTTGGACGTGCATAGATTTTTATCTCATTACCTTGATATGAGTTAACAGTAAAATTAATTAATTTAATTAGTCCTGTATTATAATCAACTGTTCCAATATCTCTGATTTTTTTATGCATATCACCAATAGGCTGAACTAATCTTAATACGCCTTCACCATTATCTTCTATACTTACATCAATACCATTATAGTTAAATAAACTACTAGAAATAGTATGTCTATCGGATGACGGATGACTATCCAATAAAAGAGGTAGATCATCTGTTAATGATACGTTAAATAAAATATCAATGTTTTGTGGTGTTCCTAAAATTGGAACTATTTTTTTATAGATTAAAACATCAGTAATATTACTTACTATACTTGAATCTGCAGAATCGATTGTATAATTAAGTTTGCTATTTCTAAGAGTAGCATTAAAATCATCCAGATATAATTGATTATAATCTAATATAGCTTGAGTTACAAGAGTTTTTAATCTATCAGGTGTAGACTTAGAAATGTTAATATTATATCTTACTTTTGAGTCAACAGAAAGATACGTAAATATTGGTTCTGTTATTATAGGATCTATAGAAAGTGGTGATCTAGCTTTTATGAATGAATAATATTCATTTCTTTTGTTTTCAGGTATACCATCTACATTAGATACATCAATAGCAATAAAAACTTTACCATATCTTGGCGGATCAACTTCTTCTCCACCATAAACAGAAAGAGTGTTGATTTCAGGAAACTGTGTTTTTAACATGATTTCATAATCAGAAGTTGTTATAGCTCTTTCTTGAACTTGAAAGTGTCTAGGAGCATAGTACTTAACAGAATCAAGTGATTCTCTCTGCATACCACCTATAGCATTTTCTAAAACTGTAACTTCAGGTGTTACTAATATATCGCCATTAGTTGGATCAAAATTGATTGATAGTTCTTTAACACCATCGGCTCTTTCACCATTTGATATTCTATAGTCAAGAACTATTCTGGAATTATTTTTTGGTTTTTTACCAATAACACCATCACCAAATATTATTTCATAATTACCAAGATCACTAGCTTGTAAAAAATAAGCCTTGCTTGATGATCCTAGACCAAGTAGAGTTGTGCTTTGAGTATAATTCTCACCAATATCAGAACCATCTTCATATACGGTAACAACTAAACTATTAGTATCTACATTTTTATTTGTTATAATGAATCTTTGATTTTCAATATTCGAATCAACTATGTAAGAATCTTTTAAATATATACCTTCATATAAGTATGTTTCATAACTAAAAGATGTATTAGTTGAAGATACAGTCAAAGTTTCTGGTATAGTAAAAATAAAAGATTCGTTTTTTATAATTCCAGTGAATGAAGAACCTTTTTCTATTATGTATGGTTGTGTATCACCGGTAGCCTGAAAGTCAACTCTTACTTTGCATCTTGATGATCTTGATGATCTAGGCAGATAATTAAGTTCTTTTGCATGTGATAAGACAGAAGCTTCTAATTGAGAAGAATCTAGAAATGCCTCAGATATGGCCATATTCAAGTAAAAAGCATTCTTATAAGTATTATAAGCCATAATATCTAATAGAACAGACATATTAGAACCATCAAAATCATAGTCTTTAAACTGATCTTGTGATTTTAGATATGATTTAAAATCATTCTTTATGACATCAAAATCTAAACCTACTAGGTTTATTGAACTGTTGGCCATTATCTTGCTCTATTTAAAAAGAAATTAAAAGTTATGTCTTCTGGAATATTTATAATGCTAAATACAATCGTAATAAGATAAGCATTTCTATCATAGTCTGGAAATAATTCTACATTTTTTATTAATGCTCTTGGTTCACTGTTTTCTAAAGCTTCAAAGATAGTATCTTTTAAAGCTATTGCTGTTGGTCCATCCATAGGTTCAAATAACAAAGATGCTATCTTAGATCCTGTTGTTGATCTATAAAATCTTTCACCGTTTCTAGTAAAAATAATATTTTTAATAGAATTTTTTACAGAATTTTCATTGGTTATCTTTGCTAAGAATCCTGTTGCTGGATTAACATCTAAATTATTTGAAAAATCACTGTAATAGATGGGTTTATCTGTTAAACTTGTATATCTGTCCGAACGTGCCATTTAATTATCCTGCAAATACATTTCCTGAACCAGATGATATAATGTGATCACCACCATAAGCATCATCTTTTCTTCCTAATCCTTTACCATTAACAAATACAGTAGAAGAATATGTTGTAAGAACCGGAGCATGAGGATTACAGCATGGTCCTGGATAATCGTGTGTTATCATGGCATCTCCTTGTCTTACTACACCTATACCATTAACAAAAACATCACTAGAACCTTTATCAGTAGATTGTGTAGATGCGCTTGAACAGCAAATTCCTGAACCATCAGGTGATGCTACTGTATCTTCACTATCTTTTCTTGCTACTGCAGGCATTGTTTATCTCTTATTTATTAAGATCTATGCGTGGAGCCGATTGAGTCATATTACCATCTGATACTATATTAGTCGTTCCACCAACTAAAAGATTAAAATTGCCAGAACAGTTTAAATCCATGTTTCCGCGAGAACCGATATAAACATCTGCAGCTCCCATCTTTAAGTTACCGTGTGAATGAACTACTGCATCACCACCTATTGCAATTGCAGCATCGCCACCAACTTCAATATGAGCACCATCACCTATTGAAAGTCTAGCACTTCCACCTATCTTTATGTCACCATTTTCTTGAATAGAAAGTGTTAAACCACCCTTATCATACACATGTCTGTTTGCTACATTTACTTGTACTACTTTCCCATCTTCTGAAATTTCTGTATAAGTTCCGGATGGATGCTCGAGTCTATATCTTCTAGCGCCAGGCGTATCATCATAAGTTATCTTATGACCACCAGGCGTTTCTTCAACTCTAACTTTTGAGTACTGAGCATTAAAGGTTGTATTTGGTACTCTTTCTTCATCTCTTTTTATTGCCATAATTTAGCTCTTTAAACTCTGTATCTGTTGGTTAATATTATTTCTTAATCTTTGACATTCAGTAATAATTGTCGCTATCATTTCTAGTAACTTGTCGTTAGGTGTGTCTTCTAAGGAGTTTCCTAATGTAACAATTATATTGCACTGATCTTGATAAAATAATGAAGTTGATAAATTGCTAGTTGATGCTTTTATTTGAGTAATGTTTTTTCTAAATGTAGGGGCATCAGCAGGTTTTACTTGGCCAATAATTATTAATATGTTATTGACTAAATCTAATAAAGCCAAAAGTTGATCTCTTAAATTATTATTATTACTTTCTTTTTTACTTTGTAGTATTTGACTCGCAACTGCTGCAAAATTTGCAGCGCCAACCATATTGATTAGTTTTCCTGCAGGAGAAGTTTGAAATGTCTTTAACATACTTAAAACGCTTTGACCTAAAACGCCTGCTGCATTTTTAGGATCTATTTTCTTAATAACATCTGTTGCATTTTTACCAAATGGTACTTGTGTTGCTATAGTTTTAACATCAGCAAACTTTGAAGGACCATTAGCATCATTCTTTGCATATTGAATAATACTTTTCGTATCTAACTTTCTATCTTCAAGAGATCCACTAGTAACATATCTTATATCTTCTGTCTTAATATTAAAGTTACCAGGATCTTTTGATATACCTGTTGGTATATCTCTTCCTTCTTGATTTAAACTTCCGTGTTTACCTGCACTTGGCACTGTACCAATGATATAGGGTATTTGATTATCATTATCAATAAAAAAACCAAGAACTCTGGTGCCTTTTTGATAGCCAGGAGTAACACCAGCTCCTTTTACAGAAGTAGCAGTTACCGGAAATACTGGTCTAGCGTAGCGTAACTCACCATCTTTTAAACGACTCTGATCTTCAAAGATTCTTATCTTAGCTCTACCTGATTTTTCATCATCTTTTTCAACATCAACTATTTCTGCCCAGAAAAAATTCATTAACCAGTTCCTTTATTATAACCGCCCTTGGCAAGTTCCATAGTTGTTGTAGCTTTTGGTTTACTGTCATCAAATTTTATTATATGTTTTAAGTTAATTACTAACATATCTCCACCAAGTTGATCACCAGAACTAAAAGCTGTCATGTCACCAACTGGCTGTGATAGCTTTGCATTAACACCCTTTCCTACTGTGCACTTTATTCCGGAATCCAACATCACTTGTATAGTGCAAGATGGTCCGTTTTTTACTTCTTGTATGAATCTTTGTTCTTTATCGCTCTTTTCGGCTTGCATAGAATTTTTTTCTAATCTTTTATCGTGCGGTATAAGAGTAGTTGATCTTGGTCCTTCATTATTATATGTGTCTCTTACATAATAGTTACCAGCCTTTTTACCTTCTTCTGGGTCTTTTACCGGTCCTTCTTTATAACGTGCTTCGAGAGTATTGAATGTACTTACTTTGGCTGATTTTCTAGCATTTAATACATCAGTAATATCAAATCTACTACCAGAATTAAATGAAGCACCTTCTTGAAATCCAATTATATTATACCCTTGTGAATACATATCTTTAAAGTTTTCACCCATAGTAGGTTTATGAGTTAGATTTACTTGAGCCTGTAAAGTATCAAAAAGCTCTTCCAATGGTTTTAGAATAAAATTACCATCAGCATCTTCAAAATAAGTATAAGCTCCTGTTTTATACTTATCAGAAGTTAATCTAGTTCTAATGCCATGTATAGCATCAAATGGATTTAAATTAGAAATAATATAAGGTTCATTCTCTCCAATGTAACCTTTACTTGCAGTCATATTTAAAGTACCGCCAAGCTTTAATTCATCATGAATTTTTTTAATAGCATCACTACCAGTTATATTTTTAAATGATTTTTGTACTGTATTAGTTTTATTTTTAAAGAAGCTTTCACTAACCGCATTTAATTTAAAAGTTTGATATCTCATATTAGGAGAATAATTAGCATTTTCTGGAGATACTACTTTCATTTTTGTTTCATATACTTTCCCATAACCTGCATCAAATGCTATTCTAATATCTTCGTTACCTTGTAATTTCAATTGTTTTGCTATATTGTTATTGTCTATAATAACCATTTCTGCAGATCTAAATGGTTTAAATACACTTTCGCTAATTGACAACTCTTGAATATAAGGTGTCAAATCACTTCCATTTATAGTAATTTGTCTAAGTCTTGCTTCTCCAGGTGTTGGTAACATAATATTACTCTAACAATTTAATTCTTAAGTCTTCAGCTAATTGTAGTGAATAGTTAGCATCAATTAAACGTATTGATTTATTACGCTCATTTTTTTGTTTCTCATATTCATAACATGTTATTGCTGTCCAGAAAACAAATTCTGAATTTGATATATTTTCTACCATCGTATTTGCATGTGTAAACAAAGCAGATGTATTTGATGTTTCACCGACAACATAATAATTGTTTGTTGTATATCCACTAATATTTTTTATTACTATGGCACTACTATTTGAACTTATTACTTCGCCGGTTCCATTGGCTGTCTGATTTGATAAATTACTTTTAATATCAACCAATTCTCCAACCGTAAAAGAATTGCCATTTGTATAATTATTAACGTTAAGTTTTATAATTTTATTAGTATTAACAGTCCAATCTTCTTTTCTTCTTTCATAAGAAGAAATATTTGTTTTTACACCATAAATTGGTACATAATACTTTCTATGTTCATATGGCAAATTGTTTTCATAAAAGCTTTTAGTTATTTCTTCATCACCATCAGCCCAGTTTAACTGGTAGTGCTTAATTTTTTTAAGACTATTTTCAAAGCTTCCATACTTTTCTATAAGTAAAGAATTGAAATCTTCTTCAGATAGATACCATCCATAATATGGATCTACTATTCCATTTTGAAGCATTACTAACCAATCATATGTTGGATCTTTATAATAGTATTCAGCTACCTGGTCGGCTCTAAAATTATTTTCTATGTCATAAGTATAGAATAAATTTGTTTTTCTAAATTGATTTTTGCCAAAAGAAGCTCTTCTAGTTATATCTAGACATTCTTTATCGTTGTAAACTATACTTGGAAATTTATTAAAATAGTTTTCCATTTATTATCTCACTATAAACCTAGGATCTTTTCCGGGCATTTTGCCATCTATACTGTTTTTATCTCGTATACCAGTTACAACGTCATCTGGTGGAAGACTGTATTTTCCGATGCCACTACCATATGGTGGATAATTAGGACTACCTCTAATACCAAAATCTATTCCATCAACTTGAGATTGCCTTTCTAAAGATTCTTCTTTACTAGATGGCAATGTTAATCTATCATAATATTCACTCTCTAACCATGAGAATTCGTTGTACATTGTATAGAAAGTAAAAGTTACAGGTATTTTTAATAGATTGTTTGTATCTGCCCAATTAACTGGCATATCACCAATGGCTATTGGAAACGCTTCTGTCATTACATATTTTGCAATTAATATGCCAGCATCGTTATATACAAAAAGCTCTAGTGTAGATGCATAGTTTTCTTTATAATCAACTATAAACAAATCATCTATAGTATTTCTAGCATCATGTGTAAAGATAGTTTCTATCCATGACTTAAAAAAATCATAGTTTCTTCTTTGATTATCAAAATAAATGCTTAGAGTAATATCTCTAAATTGTACTGCTACTGGTCTTTTTTCAGCAAGACCATACGTATATCTTCTATACTCGTGAGTATTTAATGCTAAGCCAGGAATACTTGTAGCGTAACAGAAAAATTCTAAATACTTTGCATGAGATATCGTTTGTTGTAGAGTAGTAGTACGTTTATCAGGAGCTATGCCTGTAAATATTTGTGGTGGTGTTACTACTAAACGAAACTTATTGTTTCTAGTTAAACCACCAGCATCCGAAACTCTAGATCTAAATTCGTCTACATTAAATCCCGGCATTATAGTTTACTCATTGAATCTGACCATGCTCTTTCTTTTGTAGACTTGGCAAATCTTTCTGTTGGTAACATGATAGCTTTGTCCCAGTCTAAAGGACTAACATACTTAAAGCCAGATACAACATGACTATAGAGATATCTTTTTACACACGGTTTAAAATACTTAAACCTACTGGCTCCAGATAACATCTCATAGTTTAATTGTACTTTTGTATTCTCACCGATACTATCATTATTTATAGTACTATACAGACGATCCATCAAAACTGCTCTTGTTTCTGGTGGAATATAATGTAAATTAATTCCTAAGAAACCATCAGAATAAAAATTTATTGGAAATACGAGAGGAAACTTATCATAATAAGGTAAAGTCTGTTTATGTTTTGGATCGTACATAAACATGAACATGCTTCCCATAGTAGGAGAACCAGATACACCAGTCTTCATCATACTTGTTGGGTTTACTGACTTTATATTTTGAGCCTGATCTCTAAACCATTCTCTAGCATCTAATATGTCTTTATTAGATACTATGCCGGCCTTGTAACCCTTTTGTGCTAACTTCTGAAAAACATATGCCATTAGTATTTTATGTTCAACTCTTTTTCTGTTAAGATAAGGAACTGCCAATTACGTTCTTTGCAGAACTCTTGTGCTGCTTGCCACTTAGAGCTATTTATTCCCCAAGTCATGACTTCGTTTATATATCTTTTTGTCTTCTTATTTTGCTTTTGTGGTTCTATAGTTTGTTTTAATGGCTTGATCTCTACAACCATAGTCTGGCTTTTACCATCTTTAGTCTTTTTCTTAAGATAAAAATCTGGAAAATAACGATGTATCCTATTATCTATAGGTGATCTATATGGTATAGAAAACTCTTCGCTGCCCCATTCTACTATCTCCGGGTGAGAATCAACATAAAGCATAAATTTAAGTTCCCACCCTGACCTATAAATAATATTAGTCGGGTCGCCCTTATATTTCTGAGGATTTTTTGGTTTGAAGTAGCCTTGATGTAACATAAAAATATTTATAGGAAAAAAGATGCCTTCTAATTTACAGACCAACCAATCAAATTCAACGGGTGTTCTACAAGCCAGAAATCAATCACCGTTGACTGCTGCTTCAAGGCTATCTCCTCAAGAAGTAATTGCGCAAAACGCTATTGATGCTGCAAGGTTACAAAGATATCAATTTATTTCAGATAATCCTAAATTTTATATTTGTATTGGTGTACAAAAGTATGCTAGAATAAATGCTATGGAAGTAGCAAGAGGTAATAGTTTAGCACAAATTATATTACCAATGCCAATGCAACTTGGTGATACACAAAGAGTTGAATATACACCTACGGATCTAGGATTCACAGGAGCAATAGCAGTTGGTGCAGGAGCATCTATATTTAATACATTAACTGGTAGAGATACGAGACTTGGTCCAGGAGGTAGTGATTCTCCAATAACTGATAATCTCTCTATGGCCGGTGGTGGTATATTAGCTGGTATATTATCTGCTGTTGGAGGAGGATTTGATGCTGCTACTGGAGGTAGTCTTAGTGCTAGTGCTTCTGCTATAACAGGTCTAGCTATAAACAATTTTCAAGTATTATTATTAAAAGGTCCAACATATAAGATGCATGAGTTTACTTGGAAACTCTCTCCTAAAAATTTACAAGAATCAATTAATTTAAAAAATATGGTAGCAGATGTAAACAACTGGATGGCACCAGGAATAGAACTCGGAGGAGCTTTCTTTACATTTCCTGCTGTATTTAATATTCAATTTTCTCATCCTCAGTTTCTTTATAGATTTAAACCAAGTGTATGCACCGCATGCAGCATAAATTATTATGGCTCTGGAACACCAACATTTCATAAAGATGGTGAACCGGAAACTATTATATTAAAGATGTCTTTCTGGGAATTAGAATACTGGTTAGCTGGTCAGCACGCTAGAGCAGATGTTAGAGAAGGTGGTATGACACCAAACATGACTAACTTGACTAGCTGGAATCAAGCAGCTGTTCAAGGCATCCAAGCGGTAGAAGAAGTTAGATCTAGTGCAGGTCCAGGAGCATTTGAACCCTAATTACAATGGAGTGAAATAATATGTCATTGCCTAAAATTACACATCCAACAAGCGATGTGACGATACCTTCTAACAAGAAGAAGATAAGAATAAGACCTCTATTAGTCAAAGAAGAAAAGATTCTTCTTATGGCAAAAGAAAGTACTGATGAAGCTGATATATTAACTGCTTTAAAGCAAGTAGTTAATAACTGCATCATCACACCTAATATTGATGTGAATGATTTTACCATCTTTGATTTAGAGTATATCTTTATTAAGATAAGATGTTTTTCTATTGGTAATATAACTAATGTTAGTTACATCGATAATGAAGATGAAAAACCTTATAGTTTTGCTATAGATTTAAATAAGATAGAAGTAGTTTTTCCAGAAGATGTTTCCAATAATGTTAAGATTACAGATAATATCTCTGTAACATTAAAATATCCTACAGCTAAATTGTATGATGATAAACAATTGTTAAAACAAGATGGTCAAGATGTAATTGAGTATTTAATACTTTCTTGTTTAGATAAGATTTATGTTGGTGAAGAAGTAGATGACTTTAAGAATCTTACCAAAGAAGAGATACTCGAATTTTTAGAAAATCTACCTGTTAAAGTATATGATGAGATCAAGTATTTCTTTAATAATATACCATACATGAAGTATGAAATAAATTATAAAAATTCATTAGATCATGATAGACAAATAGTATTAACAAATTTAACTGATTTTTTTTCCTTTCGCTGAGCCATAACACACTAGAGAACTATTATCAAACAATCTTTAGTTTGGTTCAGCATCATAAATACTCAATAGAAGATCTTGAAAATATACTACCATTTGAACGAGATATATATGTTACTCTTCTGAATAATTATTTGAAGAAACTAGAAGAAGATCAAAAGGCTAGAAATAATGGCTGAAAGTTTATCAGATAGAGTAAAAGCTGCATTAAAAGAAGGGTTTGGTCAAGCCGCTGCCGAAAGATTTGGCAGCGCGGGAAGATATGTAAATTCTAGATTAAATGATCAAAGTCCAGAATCTTTTAGAAAAATAGTAAGTAGAGATTTCAGATCTGGTGCTTCTAAAAATTTTGGAACTTTAGGAAGAGCTATAGCTAATCCGGAAGAGTCAAAAAAAAATTTTAGTAAGTCTTTTGCGGATTCAGTGACTTCATCCAATAGTAGATTGACAGGTGAAATTTCTGGAATAAAAGAACAAAATACTAGTATAGCTAATAGTCTAACGTCAGTTAATAGAAGACTTAGAAGACTAGATGATAAATTAGAAGATATGTTATTATCTCAAGAAAGAATTGAGATAACCATAAATCGACTTCTCTATAAAAAAGAACCTCCACCAGTAATAGAACAAACTGTTAATAACGTTACTAATAACGTTACTAATAATATTACTAATAGCGCTCCACCAGTTGGCGGTGGAGGAAGAGGTGGAGGACGTGGTGGAGGTAGAGGTGGAGCAGGAAGGGCAGCTCTAGGTCTTGGTGCAGCGGGTGCAGTTGGAGCTGCAGCAGGTGCAGCTGGAACTTCAGCAGTTATGGGATCCGGATCCAATGCACAACCTTCTAATGCAACTCAAGGTACTACAACTCCAGGAGCATCACAATCACAAAGTTCTTCCGGAGTAACTCCTGGATCTAGTGTAGCTTCAACTGGCGGTGGCGGCAGATCATATCAGCCAAATCAAGATGCAAGACCAGCACCAACAAATTTCACTGGTTCTAATGCAGAAGCTTTTGCTAAGATTGAAGAAGCAGCTAGAAAAGCTGGTTCTCCAGATCCAAAGCTAACTGCAGCTATAGCTATGTTAGAATCCGGTTGGCTAAAAAGCTCGATGACAGCGCGAGCTAATAATCCATTTGGTCAAACAATAGTACAAAGTCAAATAGGAAAAGATGGAATTGTAGGTGGAACTAGAGGTGCTGATGGTCAGCAACACGCTGTTTATGACAGTTTAGAGTCTGCAATTAAACACCATATTAAAAGATGGGGAAATCGATATTCGGATGATCCGCAGAAAACATTATCCAATTTAGTTGCTGGTGGTTATAATACAGTTAATCCAAGATGGGCACCATCTGTATATTCTATATATTCAGGAAGTAATAGAAATACAGCTGGAGGTTCAACTCCACAATCTGGAACAAGTCAAAATCCTACAGCGGCTCCAACTACCGGAGGATCATCACCAGCTCCGACAACAGTAGATACTAATAGACAAACTTTACCACAAACACCTACAAATGATGCAGGTGTGCCAACACAAACCATGTCAGGAGTATTGCCACAACATCCTTCTCAAACACGTGGTGGTGGTACTGATACACAAGCAATGTATCCACAGGATAGAGCTGGTCCAGAACCTTGGCAAGGAAGTCGTGGTGGAAGTGAAAGAATAGGTGGTGGCCAAAGACGACAGCAAGGTGGTATGGTTACATTAAAAACACCTGGCGGTAGACCATATCAAGTAGCTGCTGAACACGCTGATAAGTTTGAAGGTTTTGTTAATGAGCTAGAAGGATCTGGTTATAAAATTAATTCTATTGGAGGATATGCTAATAGAACAACTGCTGCTGGTGGATTTAGTTATCATTCTAAAGGAATGGCCATTGATATTAACCCATCACAAAATCCTCACACGTTTCCGGGAAATCCAAATTATGGCAAGACAGATATGCCAGCAAATATATCTGCAATGGCACGTAAGTATGGATTAGGTTGGGGTGGTGATTGGCGTTCTTCTAAAGATACAATGCATTTCTCTGCTGGCGAGAGAGAAGGTGGATCAGGAGGCTCTGGCGATGCCCGTGGTGGTACTATGGCCGGTGGTGAAAATGAATCTAGAGGAGGTGCTGGTGGCAGTCAACCGGGTGGTAGAATGACAGCTTCTCCGAGTGGAGGTGCTGGAATCAGTATGCCCGGTGGAAGAATAGGTGGAGGTATTGGTGGCATGCTAGGTGGTGGTATGATGCCTAGCATGAGTATGGGCGGAATAGGAATGATGGGAAGAGGTGGTATGATGCCTGGCATGGGTATGATAGGTGGAATGGGAATGATGGGAAGAGGTGGTCTTGGTGGAATAGGCGGTATGATAGGTGGTATGTTAGGTAGCAGAGGAGGTCCTGCAGGAGGATTTATTGGTAGCATGCTTGGCAGCGCAGTAGGAAATCTTGCGCAGAGTGCTTTAAGGCCGGTACAACCACAGATAAGAATTGGTGAAGATAGTGGTAGAAGCTCAACAGAAATGTCGTATGCACCGAGACAACAAAGATCTTCTACAGTAGGACCACAAAATCAAACAACTCACACTACTCCAAGCACAAGAAGGTTTGGTGTTGATTCGATACCGACAGTTACACCTACTGGAGGTTTTGCCGAAGTATTAGGTGCTGGTGTCGCAGGTGCTTTAGTAGAAGCATTAGGAAGTAATAGTATTTCGGTCAATAGAAGAGCTAGAGCGGGCTCAATGGTATCATAAAAAAGAAGGGGGCGAAAGCCCCCTTTAAGTTTAAGCCTTAAGCTTCTTGAAGAATTCCATCTCATCTTCTTCATCTTCCTCAAATGAAGGTGCAGATGAAGTTTTAAGTTGAGGAGCAGGTTCTGAACGAGCCCACGGAACATCCTCTTCTTCAGCTTTACGGACAGTTGTACTAGCAACTTCAAGTACAGTATTCAACTTAGTCTTCAAATCATCATAGCTCTTGAAGTTTTCTGGAGCAAGGAAAGCCTGAAGAGGATATTCTTTCTTCCAAAGCTTCTCAAGTTCTTCATCATCATTAAGCAATGCAGAAGCTGCGCTGAACTCTGACTTATCATAGTTGCGATAGCCTTCAACGTTACGAATCTTCAAGTTGAAATTAGCACCCTGCCAGAAGTCGAATGGATTGATAGGTGCTTCATCAGGAAACTGAGGATTCATCAAGTCATTGAGCTTATCAAAGATCTTCTTGCCATACTTAAACAAGAATACCTTGCCCTCGTTCTCAGGATTAGCAGGATCCTTAACTACATAGATGTTAGAGATGTAGTGGAGACGGCGCTTCTGTGCACGAGCTTGCTTACGAGAGTCTGAGTTATCATCAGACGATAGGTTCCAAAGATAGCTATTGTATTCGCTAACAGGATCCTTCTGACCGATTGAAGTGAGAGAGTTTTCGATGTACCACTTACCCGATGGTCCCTTAAAGCCATGATCAAAGAGACGAACGAACGGGATATCTTCACCAGCAGGAGCTGGGAGGAAGCGAATAACAGCATAGCCGTTACCAGCTTTATCTACTGAGGGAGACCAGAAACGATCGTCACCCTTCTTCTGTTCTTGGGGATTTGAAAGCTTATTAAGTTCAGCAGTAAGTTTATCGAGGGACTGCGAAGATGCTTTCTTAAGTTGTGAAAAGTCTACCATTGTATTTCTCCATATAAGCGTTGTATTGCGTTGTATAACAGTGTGTAGCAGCAACAGCTGCACATCTATTTATATGCTTCTTAGCTAAATTTGTCAACTATAACAGATTTTATTTTAGTTGCATCAAAGTTCAAGAAAGATCTATACTTCTTGATCTTAAAAGAAACTTGATCCCAGATAGGATCGTCTTTAAGTTTCTTATTCCAATGTTTGAAACAACCAGTCACCTCGACCAAGATGACTAGTGTCTCTATTGAAATCTCTTTTCGAAGGTAAAGTTTTAGAAGGTGTGGATGATCGTACTCTTCTACCAAGAAGTTCTCATCAAAGTTTTCTTTAAGCTTTGATAGTTCTGTCTTGAATATATAAGTCAACGACTGAATCCTTTTAGTCCAGTCGTTGTATCTTGTCTGAGCTATTTCATTATACGCTAAGTCTTTAATCCAGACTTTCTCATCTTCTACTAAGTTAGCAATCAAGAATCCTTTAGGATCTTTGTGCTTAGCAAGTTTCTCAAAGAAGATCTTATCTTTTCGTGAATTAAAAGAGTCAGCCTTTACACTCGTCTTACCATTGTATTTGACATAGTCATAGCTCTTCTGAGTAAAGTGGTTTTTCAAAGCCACATACTCTTTGTAACATTCAAATGCTGACATCTTACGGTCTGTATCCATTCTCAATCAATATCTTTTTGACATATTCTCTAAAAGCTTTTTCGTTATCTAATAGATATGCCTGATAAAGTTCCCATACGAGATCATATTTTTTGCCGTAGATAGTGTATTTACGTCCTCGTAATTCATCAATAAGATCTAGATCATCAAAATCGGAGAGGTCTTCGTCATCTATCCAAACTTCTTTGTACGGCATTACACTCTCCTATATTGGAAGTCTTGCACTCTTCTTCATGAAGTTAAGATTCTCTGCTTCAAACTGAAGCTTTGATTTCATCACAGGATCTTTCTTAATGACACTAGCCAAGAACTCAATCTCTAAACCTGACTTCTCACAGTAGTGCACAATCGCATCGATGTACTCTATGTTTTTATCTCTCACCAAGTTCTCAATCTCTTGGACGTAGTTCACATTAAAAATAAGATCTTTCATTGATTACTTTCTGAATTGGTAGGGGTGCCCGGATTCGAACCGAGTCAAGAACGCTAATCGGGCGCTAAAGGGATTATAAGGCCCTCCCGTGTACCAACACCCACCCCCATAAATTTTAACGATTATATTGCTTACGCCATATGTAAGTGTCTAGCCTCACGATAAAGCTTGCTATGCTATCAACAAGCCTGCTATTCCAAAACCAATGATCATAACGCTTAGACATGTATGGCTCCTTAAAATGGTGATCACTGATGGATTCGAACCATCGACCCACAGCTTAGAAGGCTGTTGCTCTATCCTGCTGAGCTAAGTGACCAATAAACTGTGGTGGGGATTCTGTTTCCAAGCTCCCCACCGAGCTCATGCTTAGGCAGCTACTGCCATAGCGAAAGGTGCATTATCGTTTGCATCTATACGTTGCTTTCGGTCTCTTCGTACTTTTACTACGCACGTCGATCCTATTTCGCCCCCATCAAAAACACACGGCGTAGTTGTTCACTACCTAGGAATTCCAGCCCTCTGTCGGATTGCAGACCAACATACTTGCTACCTGCTGCAACCGTGTGTTTATGGTGGAGGCGGCGGGTACTGCCCCCGCGTCCGAAACGTTTATTCTGAACGCCTCAACGACCTCAGCATGATTATTTATACCACTACTGTCTAACATTGTAAACAGTTAATTTGTCTTTTTCTACTTTCATTGTGCAACTCTTGATATCTTTAAAACGTGATCCGCCGAAACGTGAATAGTCTCGACCACCATCGATGAAGAAACCACCATAGTCTTTATAGTCATGACGATAGCGAGAGTAGTATGCTGTATCATCAACAACAATACCATAGAATGGTTCAGTAGCAGTGATACCATTAGATATCATGACATGACCGGCATCATCAAACCAGATAGCAAAGTAGTTCGAGCCTTGTGGGTGTGCTTCTTCAGTGTAGAAGATAGCAGCTGGAAAATTACACCAGCCACCATCTTTGTTTTTAAGACAACTCTCAAACACAAACTTGCCATTGTACTTCTTTTCAAGAAGCTGCAGCTGTTCGGGAGTAAACATCTTGCATTCATTGACAATCTTCATGATACCACCTTCAAAAGGATTGTGTGTTCGTTGATGCGTGCTGCTAGGGGTGCATCACCCTTAGCTTCATCCATCAGTTTTCTCAAGACCAGCTTACCACCGTTTAGAACTTTGTCAACGAAGTATTCTGGCTTACGACCGCAACGCTTAGTCATTGTTGTAGACTCATCATAGCCGATGATAGTGGTTCGCTTGACGTCGAGACCTGCAGGTCCACGTGCACGGAACACTGTCAGCAGCTTATACTTCGTATTGAAAGTCCAAAGCTCCTGAGCACCTAAGACTTTATCAGGAGAGATAGAAGCAATCTTGTACTCATTGCTTTCTTTCATGTAGATAAAGTTCTTAAGCTTCTTCTCAGCAGATACAGCACGAGGCTTACGAGGAGCTCGAAGCTTTTTAGTAACGTCACCATAACGTTCAGCATCTTCGATCAATGAGTTGATGAACAACACACGAGCTTCAAGCTGCTTCTTAGTAAGGTGCTTATAAGCTTCTTTGAGCTGATCACATTTACCTTCGTGTGCTTCACAAAGTTCTTCGAGCCACGGACGATAGTGGTCGATGATCTTGGTAGCATACATAGCAGGTATCTGGTTTTTCTGAAGATGATCGTATAGAGAGAACTCGACACCAGAGTCGATGATCTCTTCGATGTCACCGATGATATCATTAGCACGTTCTTTCATACGATCTTGAATAGAAACTTTCTCAACAGGAGTCTCTGGCTTTTCTACTTCGATAACACGAGACAATGCTTCTTTAAGCTTGGACTCAAAGAAAGACATGGTGCTATCTTGCACAGTACAACCACGAGACAAGAGACGTGAGATAGACCCGATCGTGGTAGGAAAATATTGGTCAGGTACTCGCATGACTTGCTTAGCTTCACGATCACGCTTGATAGACTTAAGATAGTCACGCGTGTACTCTTTGTACTCTGAGGTAGAGCACATGGCATTATACCAATTAAGAGCCTTACCAAGTTGTGAATCTGACAATTGGCCACGGAGTTCAGGCTCATCACCCATGTACTTTAGATTGACCAAATATGCCTCAGATCGTGTGACCCGCGGCTTCTTTACTTTGACGCGTGCATTGAGCGCCGGTCTACGTGCTGCTTTAGCCATGATTATCACCTCTTATAAGATTATTATACCAAAGCAGCGAAAAATGTCAACCGATATTTTCGCTGCCTCATTGACCATATGTATATACTACCACAGGGACCGGCGAAGTAAACCGATTTTTTTTCGAAAAAAGTGATTTTGGCTGTTTACAAATGATGAGGACTTGGTATTATCAGAAAGTAAGCTGAATACAGACACTAACCAATCACACAGGAGTATATAGCATGGCACACATGATTGAAATGCTCAACGGTAAGGCTCAGATGGCCTACGCTGGTGAGACCCCTTGGCACGGCCTTGGTACTAAGGTTCCTGCCGACCTGACCCCTGCCCAGATGCTCGAAGCAGCCGGTCTTGACTGGACTGTCACGAAGGTTCCGGCCTTCGCTGAGGTTGCCGGCAAGAAAGTTCCGGTTGGCCGCTCAGCACTGGTCCGTAACATTGACGACAAGATCATCGACGTTGTCTCTGATGACTGGAACGAGGTCCAGAACCAAGAAGCCTTTGACTTCTTCAATGACTTCGTCCTCTCCGGTGATATGGAGATGCACACTGCTGGCTCGCTTCGCGATGGCCAGATCGTGTGGGGCTTGGCCAAAGTCAAGGAATCTTTCGAGCTGTTCAAGGGTGACGTTGTTGAGTCCTACCTCTTGTTCTCGAACTTCCACAAGTATGGTTTCTCCACTGACGTGCGCTTCACACCTATCCGTGTGGTGTGCAACAACACTCTGACCCTCTCGCTTAACTCTGCGGTTGAGCGTATGGCTAAGATCTCTCACCGTACCAAGTTCGATCCTGACAACGTCAAGATGATGCTTGGCATTGCTGCTGACAAGCTTGCCCAGTACAAAGAAATGGCTGGCTTCCTTGGCTCCAAGAAGTTCAATGACGAGTCTATCGTTGACTACTTCAAGCGTATCTTCCCTGTTACCGGTGTTACCGACAACACCAAGAAAGAGCTTTCCAAGAATGCTGGTATCGCTCTTGAGTTGCTTGACCAGCAGCCCGGTGCAGAGTATGCTCAGGGCACTTGGTGGCAGGCTTTCAATACGGTTACCTTCATGACTGACCACGTCATGGGTCGTAATCAGGATACCCGCCTTGCCTCTTCGTGGTTTGGCACCAACCGCAACCTCAAGACTCAAGCACTTGAGACTGCAATCGAAATGGCGGAGGCTGCGTAAGCAGCCTCTCTTTCTCTAGGAGATATATAATGAAGAGCGACCTCGAAATCCTCGTTGAAGAAGACATGATTGCAGCCGGTTATGATCCTACCATATGGGCTGACGTATTGGAATATTGGAGAGAACGACTTGATTGAAATTTATAGCAAAGATAACTGCGTTCACTGTGTATCTGCTAAGAGTCTGCTGACTACTAGAAATAAACAGTTTACAGAACATAAACTTGGTGTAGATTATACCAGAGAACAACTGCTTGAAAAGTTTCCTAACGCTAGGTCTTTTCCTGTAGTTGTCATCGATGGTTATCATATCGGTGGATTCACTGAGTTGAGCAAGATCTTGACTGAAGAATCTCTTGATACGCGAAAGCTTTTGAACGAGGAAAAATAATGGTTACTGATCGTGAAGAAATGGTGAAGCTCCTTAAGAAGGGAGCTGTTGATCTTACGTTTACTAAAGTTGATGGTTCGCTCCGCACTATGCGTGCAACGTTGAACCCTAAGCATATGCCTCCGCAGATGAAGAATGAAGATATTGAAGCTGCTGAGACACATCGAAAAGAAAATCCGGATGTTCTTCCCGTCTGGTCAATCAATGATCTAGGATGGCGGTCATTTCGACTAGAGAATATCCTCAGTGCACAGTACATTGAAGGATACGAATAAATAACAAGGCTCTTCGAAAGAAGAGCTTTCTTTTTTCTAATCATAGGAGTTCAAATGACATGGCATATTGGGGTTATCATCTCGTATTAGACTGCGCCGATCTTGATGCACACGCTATCAATGATTACGATACAATTTACAGATTTACAAAGCAATTGGTTAATGATATAGATATGGTTGCTTATGGTGAACCACAGATCGTTAGCTTCGGTAGCGGAAACAAAGCCGGTTACACTCTTGTACAGTTGATTGAAACTTCAAACATCTGTGCTCATTTTGTTCCTGATGATCTCGAGGGTGGCAATGCTATGTACCTCGATGTATTTTCTTGTAAGCCATATAACAACCAGATCGTTATCGATCTTGTAAAGCAATACTTCAAGGCAAAGTCAATTAGACCATCTTTCTTGACACGCCAAGCTTAATAAAAAGGGATTAATATATTATGGAAGTGAATGAACTGTCTGCTAATGCTAAGGGTGGCACTGAACTCATGATGGAGAGACTCCATCAGAGTATTGATAAAGAACTTCTTGATCAGTGTCAAATCATTCCGTCTCGTGTAAGAGAGTTGGATGAAACTAAAGTTAGGATTCTTTGGCAACATGACCTTCCGGGTGATCCTGAATCTGAGCATCTAAAGAATGGCGGACACGATCGGTTCCATAAGATCGTGTTCGTCTCTAACTGGCAAATGCAGGCTTATATCAATTATTATAATATCCCGTGGTCTAAGTGTGTAGTCATGCAGAATGCTATCACACCTATTGAACCACATGAAAAATCTAAAGATAAAATTAAATTAATCTACACACCAACACCTCATCGTGGGTTACAAATTCTTGTGCCTGTGTTTGAAAAGTTGTGTGAAGAATTTGATAATATTGAACTTGATGTTTACTCATCATTCAAGCTTTATGGCTGGGAACAGAGAGACGAACCATATCAAGAATTGTTCGATCGTTGTAAAGCCCACCCTAAGATTAACTATCATGGCACTGTTACCAATCAAGATTTGAGAGAAGCTCTAAAGCAAGCTCATATCTTTGTTTATCCTTCTATCTGGCCTGAGACATCTTGCCTCTGCCTTCTTGAAGCTATGAGTGCTAGATTGGTATGCGTACATCCAAATTTTGCTGCTCTATCAGAGACTGCTGCAAATTGGACCTATATGTATCAGTGGAATGAAAATCCATCAGCACACGCTGGAACATTTCACATGATCCTTTCCGATGCCATCAAGAGCATCAATGACAATCATGTACAAAACAAACTAGATTTTCAGAAGTCTTATACTGATGGTTTCTATAATTGGGAAGGTCGAAAACATCAGTGGTCAGCTCTTATCAAGAGTCTATTGGATGAACCTAGAGAGTTTCCTAAGCCTACATGGGTCTATAGAACCACTTGAAATATAAATATCCCATGATATCCTTTCTAAGGAAAACATATGGCAAATTTAATAGAGTTGAAGAATAAAGATAATGTTATACAGTTTCCCGGTACTACGAGGGAAATACCAAAAGACGAAAAAGAAGTAGTTCAGAGAGTGGACAATATAAAACACCTTCACATACAGGAAGTGTTGTCTGCTATGGTACCAATAATCTTCAATCAGATGGCCACTGCCGGCTTTGATTTCATTGATGATGAAGAGACCGGTGAAGTGAATAATGTAAAAGACGGTGCTTTTCTTGTTGAGGCTCTGAGATCTATTATGCTTAAGCATTATGGCATAGATCATCCTATGCAAACACTTGCTGAGAACCTTTTTAATCATGACGAAGATAGTGGTGTACTTCTTTTGAGAAATGATGTAATATCTTCTATGTTCGAAGTTCAACAGGAGAAGAGCTAAGCTCTATAATACATCATGATCATCATTGATCTTAACCAAGTAATGATCTCAAACCTGATGATGCAATTAGGTAACCACACCAATGCACAGCTAGAAGAGAATATGGTTCGCCATATGGTTCTCAATGCTATCAGGTCTTTCAACCAAAAGTTTTCACGTGAATATGGTGAGATCATCATCGCATGTGACAACACTAATAACTGGCGTAAGGTAGAGTTCCCTTATTATAAGGCTAATCGCAAGAAGAATCAAGAGAAGTCAGAACTCGATTGGAAGAGTATCTTCGACTGTCTTGGTAAGATTCGTCAGGAGCTCAAAGACTATTTCCCTTATCGTGTGATTGATGTCGTCTCAGCTGAGGCCGATGACATCATCGCTACACTTGTGCACACGTATGGCAAAGTAGTCTCATCAGAGAGTGATGAGAAGATTCTTATCTTGTCTGGTGATAAAGACTTTATCCAACTTCATGTGTATTCTAATGTTCGTCAGTACGATCCCGTGCGTAAGAAGTTTATAGAGCACTCTGATCCTGAGCGTTACCTTGCAGAACATGTTCTTAAGGGTGACTCTGGTGATGGTGTTCCTAACGTATTGTCCGGTGATGATTGCTTCGTTGTTGGTCAGCGTCAGAAGCCTCTTACCGCCAAGAAGATTGAGGGTATACTTGAACTTGGTTTAGATGGTAAGTTTGATCATCCTTTGTATAGAAACTATATTCGTAACAAGCGGCTGATCGATCTTAAACACACTCCAGAAAATCTGCAAGAAACCATCATGCAACAGTATGAACAACAGGATGGACGTGATCGTAGTAAGATGCTTAATTACTTTATAACAAATCGTTTGAAAAATCTTATGGAAAGTATTGGAGAATTTTAATGAGACTTAGTATATCAGAGATCCTTGATAGGGTTTCTAAAGCAAAGACTAAAGCGGAAAAGCTAGAAGTTTTTAGACAGCACGATAATCCCGTGCTTCGATCTGTCCTTAAACATGCTCTCGATAAGAGTATTGTATTTGATCTTCCAGAAGGTGCTCCACCCTATAAGCCAAGCGAGCATGTTGAAAGTCAGGGTATGCTATACTCTGAAGCAAGAAAGTTTTATCTTTTTGTTAAGGACGGTCATCCCGGCCTTACAAACCTCAAGCGTGAATCTCTTTTTATTAATCTGCTTGAGGCAGTCGATCCTAAGGATGCGGAGCTTATCGTAGCTATGAAAGACAAGAAGCTCCCATATAAGGGAATTACAGAGGCACTAGTATCAGAGGCATTTCCAGGGCTAATCAATGAGCAAGTCAACGTTTAAGAAGTTCAAGAAGAACGATTATTCTTATGATGATGATGAAGATGAATATTACGATAACCCTCGTAATAGAGTAAATAAAAAAGAAAGTAAGAGGCTTGAACGAGCCCTTAAGACTAAAGATATAAATGCTCTTATTGAAGAAGAAGACTTCGAAGATGAAGATTACTATTACGAGAGGAAGTAATGCCTACATACAAGTTCCTTAATAATGATACAGGTGAAGAGTACGAAGAGTTCATGAGCATCTCTGCTCTTGATGTTTATTTGGAGGAGAACAAAAATGTAACTCAACTTGTAAACGGTGCTCCAGCTATTGGAGATAGTATCAGACTTGGTCTCAAAAAACCAGATAGTTCATTCAGAGATATTTTGAAGAATGTAAAGAAAGAACACTCGAGAGGAATGACTAAGTCTACTGTCAATACATTTTAATTATAACAATAAGAGAAACAATGACTCAGCAACAAACAAGACTTAACAAGAAACAGAGAAGAGCATTAAGAGAGCAGGGAGTAAAGATAAACAACGAAGCAAACTTTAGAGTTAATTTTAATCTCAGAGAGATAAAACCTCTAACAGCTAACCAACAAAAAACATTCGAAGCATTTTCTGCAAAAAAGAATTTGATGCTTCATGGAATTGCTGGAACAGGAAAGAGCTTCATCTCCCTATATCTGTCTCTTAAAGAATTGTTTGATGGCAATTGTGGATATAAAAAAGTCTATATCATCAGAAGCGTAGTTCCAACACGCGACATGGGTTTCCTTCCCGGTAATCAGAAAGAAAAAGCAAAAGTATACGAAGCCCCATACTATGCAATCTGTTCAGAATTGTTTAATAGGGGTGATGCTTATGATGTACTTAAGACAAAAGATTATGTAGAATTCATTAGTACATCATTCGTTCGTGGTATCACACTTAATGATTGTATTGTTATCGTGGATGAAGTAGCGAACATGACTCTTCACGAGTTAGACTCTATCATCACACGTATCGGTAGAAACTGTAGGATTATTTTCTGTGGTGACTTCAGACAGTCTGACTTTACTTATGACAAAGATAAGAAGGGTCTAATTGACTTCATGAAGATCTTACAGAATATGAAGGCTTTCAGTTTTATTGACTTTGATGTGGACGACATTGTTAGGTCGTCATTAGTGAAAGAATATATCGTTGTTAAAGACAGACTTCAAATCGCGGCTTAGCTCAACACGACCGGTCTATAATAGAGGCAAAGTCTTCGAACATTTTTTTACAGAGTTCGAAGACTTTGAAGCTCGTATTATTGATGGTAAAAGATATTACTTTGCACCAGATGGTGGCAGATATCCTTCTGTCACCACTGTACTTGGTCAACACAAAGATAAGACTCATCTGCAGAACTGGATCAACAGTGTTGGTCAAGAAAGAGCAGATCAAATTAAAGTGCAGGCAGGAAACCGTGGTACTGCTATTCATTCTATCTGTGAAGATTATCTTTTAAATAAAGAGTATTATCCAGAAGGTGTCATGCCAGCAAATATCATGACATTCTCAAGTATTAAACCTGTACTTGATAAAAGGATTGGAACCATTTATGCCATCGAGGCTCCTCTATATTCTAAGAGGCTTAACACTGCCGGCAGGACAGACTGCATTGCAGAGTTTGATGGTATAGTCAGTATCGTTGACTTTAAGACCAGTCTTAAACCAAAGAAAGAAGAATGGATCGAGGACTACTTTCTGCAAGCCACATGTTATAGTATTATGGCAGAAGATCTTCGTAACCTCAAGATCCCTCAGATAGCTATTATCATAGCTGTTGATGGTCAGCCAGAACCTCAGGTTTTTGTCAAAGATAAATATCTGTATACAGAGAAAGTCTTGCAAATCTTTGGCTAGGGGAGACGATCATGGATGTTACAATCTACGGTAAGCCGAGCAAGTGTCAGAGAAAGATCATAAGAAAAGCTGCACACTACTATGCATCTTGCTTGATGTCAAATCGACTATCAAGCAACGTATATGTAACTATTAGATTCAAGAAGAATCTATTTAAGAAAGAAGATTTTTACGGTGTATGTGACGCCCTCGACCTTAACAGGCCGAGGGATTTTGATATAGAGATAGATGCAGATCTAACCTTCAAACAAACTCTTAGTGTCTTAGCACATGAACTTGTACATGTAAAGCAATATGCAACTGGTCAGCTAAGAGATTATAATACATCAAAGAAGATTAGATGGAAAGGTGATATCCATATTAGTGAATATGGATATGATAATATTGATGCATCTTATTGGAATGCTCCATGGGAAAAAGAAGCATATCGTTTAGAAAAGACTCTAACTAGAAAGTTTATGCGCTACTTACGGAGCGATTAGCTCTGGTTTATAAACACTTTCAAGTTTGATACCATCTTGCGTAAACATTACAAGATTCTTTAGATTCTTCTCGGTAATCTGCTTAGTAATTATATTGTATGCTTTAGTCATATCATCGCCGATAAACCATTCATAATCACCGCTGTCGTCATCAAGAGCTTTCTTTGCTGCAGGATCAGCAAGCATCTTTCTAATTGATGCTCTAATATGTTCTGCATTTGGATTAGACTTACCAACCCACAAGCTTTTCTGCAAGACATCTCTAAAGTTCTTAACAAGAACATAAGCATCATAGAACTCACCTGATGGTGCTACACCCCATTTCTGCTTATAGAGATCTTCGAAGTGATTGGTATTATAGTTCTTATCTTTTATAATCTTTCCAGTCTTAAGATCAAGAACACCATGTGAAAACCACAACTTATAATCACCCTTCTCAATCATAGGTCCGATAAACTTGAGGTGTGAAGAATAAGTTTCTCTGACTGTATTAAGTTCACCGCGAAGAGCAGCAAGTCTTGCTTCGGCTGGTTTCATGCCCTTAACAAATATCATCTTGTCATTATAGCATTTAATGTATGCATCCATATTTGGTTGTGGACCACAAATCATCATGACAATTGCCATAACATCTGGTCTTCTACCTGAGGTACTGCCAAACTTTACTTTATCCTTATAAGGATCGAAGTTTGTAGCATGACTTACAACAATGTTTAGATTGACAAGTCCAATTGGCTCATAGAACTTATAGTCATAATCGACTTTATCAGTTAAGAAGCTCTCAGCATTACCACCATGCGCAACCATGATTGCATATGGATCTTTTTGTAGTTCGTTATGAAACTTATTAAATCCTGGAATATCATTTGCACCAGGAATATGTTCTACGATAACTTTAGTACCAATAAACTTCTCAAGATGTTGTGCAATAATGTTTGCCCACACAGATGTACCACCACCGGGTTCTTGTGGAACGATTAGTCTATATGGTTGCTGTGCATAAACCGCAGTTGAAAACAACAATGCGATGAAAAAAGATAATAATCTGTTCATTATTCACTCCGTATATGTTATATCATGAATTTTAGTTACACCAAATATAGATTGTTGTAGTTTTTTAAGATCATCAGTAATGATTTTTCCTACTACACCTTTTCCTATAGTAATTTCTGGATCATCAATATCAATATTTATTGATTTTAAATAATCTTTATTATTCAATAGCCAACTATCAAATTCTTTTCTCCTTGAATCATTCATGAACCAAGAAAAATTAATATTAAAATCTGAACTTATTCTGTGTTGCGGTAGAATATTTTCATCACCAACATGTTCATCTTTATCTTTAAATACGTCTAAAAGATCTTTACCTTTATGACAATACTTTAAGTAAACATCACCTGGTTGCATATCAAGATTAAAATATGATTTTTCTTCTGTAGTCATTTCTCTTGTTGGTCTATTTTTATAACTAACTGTTATCTTACCATGCTTATGATCCATAATAAAACCTTCATATCTATGGATCAAAACATTAAAAGCAGTAACAGCATCTTTAACATTTCTAGGTGCATTTATATACCATTCAGGAGGACTATCATCTTTTCCTCTTAGATGTTCAAAGAATGTATGAAGATAATTCATTTTATCTTGATCTATCTCTGAATCTAAATCAACTTCAATTATATTATCATAATAATTAACAGTCTTTATACACTCTTTCATTTTTTTAATAATATTTTCTTTTGACCATTCGTTATTAAGATGATAAATCCTGTCTGTCTCAACTAACCAACAGTTCTTACTTAATATTGCCTCTTTAAGAAGAGTAGACCATGATTGACCTAATATATTATTTGATGGTTCTACGTTGATTTTATGAAGACAACCGTTATTTTCATTTAAAAGATACAGATGAAATATCATGATAAAATGGTCCTATATCTCGTGCTTTTTCTAATAGTTCTTTTGTTTTATTAGTAGTATATCCAGTAATCTGTAACATCGGTCTATCATCCCATCCCATGTTCGCTGTACAGTGTGGGATATCTTTCCATTCCCATGTTATACAATCACCGGCTGACCACTGCCAGTACATGGCATTACCTAATTGAAATATCTGCCCTGATTTCCAGTCATCGAGCATGATAGCAAATCTACGCATGATATCTGGGTTCTCATCCATCTCTGTTACTTTAAAACTATTATCTCTTTCGGGTCTAGCTGCAAAGTTATCGATGTGTAGATGCAGCATCTGCCCTGTCTTTTGATTATGAAACTTTATAGCTGGATTTTCTATACCCAAATACTTAGCTATGTATTTAAATACTGGTTCATCGTCTGCTGCTACTCTACAAAATACTTCTTGATCCGGATCAGCACCTGCTCTAATCAAATCTTGTTGTTCTGCTGATGCAGAATATAAACCTTCAGATGCAATCTTAGGATTAAAATTATTTCTTGTTGCCCATGTACTAGCTTGTGCAATAGGAATATATTTTTCAATTATATTCTTAAAGTTATATCTAAAGTTACCAACAAATGTGTAGCTATCTTTACCATGTTCTGGCGGTCTCATATTATCAAAATGCCAAGAACTCTGATCTTTCATATATTGCCAGCGACTACCATTCCATTCTTGATATTGTGTCATGTATAAGATATCCTTGTCTTATTAAAAAAGATTCCATAGATTGCGAGAGATATAGAAAGTATTATAAGAGTTAAAGATATTGGTCTTGTAAAAGCATCATGCCATTCGAATAAAGTATTATACTGATATAACATCTTTTCTATATTATCTGCCAATACAAATCCAATAATAAATGCAGCTCTACTTATACTAAAATATTTGAGTAGCATACCAAGGATAATAAAGATTCCTAGTATTGCATAATCTTCCCAGTAACCAGTATATTGAACACAACTCCATACAAGTAGAGCAGATAATACGTAGAACCAAATAGAAAATGGTATTTTAAATATTAGAGTTATGTATTTTATCATAAACATTGAAAGAACAAACGTTATTATTAACGATGCCATGTAACTGTAATTTAAAGTATTAAAGAAAGTCATATCTTTAAGTAAGTTTGGTGTACCTAATTCTATACCAACTAATACAAACAAACTTAAAATGATAGCTTCAAACGGCGCAGCAGGTATACCAAATAATACTGTAGGTATATAACCTGTTGCTTTCTGCGAGTTGTTGGCACCCTCACAACCAATTACACCCTTGATATTACCTTCACCAAATGGTATCTTTTCATTTTTATTTAGCGCAACTGTTTGACTATAAGCTACCCAATCTGCTACAGCACCACCAACACCCGGCAATACACCGATGAAAGCACCGATA
>Ga0129336_10000031_pt1 | contig 55348 bp, 84 predicted proteins | sample CPB6_02_DNA_FD_96878 | JGI IMG/M metagenome (GOLD analysis project Ga0129336, IMG submission 96878) | Freshwater to marine salinity gradient microbial communities from Chesapeake Bay, USA - CPBay_Sum_0.6_0.2_DNA | ecosystem: Environmental > Aquatic > Marine > Coastal | place: USA: Chesapeake...
CATCCGTTAATGTCGGCAACCAGCCGAATGTCTAACGCTAAAAATGCGACAAACCTGTTTCATTTTTATTAGTACTTAGTTAAATTAAATACGTAGTTCTTCGGAGGTTGACGCTTTGTTCGTCGACAATGATTTTCCGAAGCTGCTCGGTGCGGAGTTATACCGTCCCCATCCTGCGTATGTCGTAGAGATGGCAGCTGAGCCGGTGGTTGTTCACGATTTCTCGAAGCAACCCGGCCAGACCGTACAGCTTGATCGTTACCGTTTCTGGGGCAATCCCGGCTCGAAAGAGTCTCGGGAGCGCACCGCTGAGCAGACCATCGGTACTGCTAACAGCCGGAACATCGTCAAGGACAAGGTGCTCGTGACCCTCCGCGAGTACACCGGTCCTGCCGACCCGACTGATCCAACCCAGCCCAGCACCTTTAAGATTGCTCGCGAGACTCTGATCACCGCGCAGCGTCTTCTGCTGGACACCGGCAACCTGACTGCCTTCCACCAGTCGATTGGTTCGCTGACCCTGCTCGACGACTATCGTCGGTGGCGCGACCGTGTATTCATCAACGAACTGCTGAAAGCCGTCTCTAAAGGCAAGGCTTCCGACAGCCAAGGTGGATACTACTACCCCGGCGATCTCGCTGTTGGTAGCCTCACCTACGCCAACGCCGAGCAAGCTAAGTTCGACGTTAAGGACGACCTGCTGCGCGTGGTGAAGAGCCTGCGTAAGCGTAACGTTCCTACCTACCAGGACGGTTTCTATCGCTGCGTTTGCGATCCTACCTTCCTGATGCACCTGCGTCAGAACAGCGACTTCCGTGAAGTTGCTCGTTACCCTGGCAATGGTCAGATCAACCCGCTCATGTCGGCGATGCAGCCTAACGCTGCTATCTACATGGGTCAGGGCTTCGGTCAAGCCACCTTTGTGGCGGGTGAGCCGATCATGCCCACCGGTTTCGTGTTTGAAGGCGTGCGATTCTTCGAATCCACCAACATGCCTACTCAAACCGCAACCGCAACCATCGCTGGTACCAATAAGTCTTACGACACCGCGATTGGTATGTTCTTCGGTCCCCAGAGCGTGGGCGTCGGTATCGGCGGCAACAACGCTCAGGTGCTCCTGAACAACAACGACGACTTCAGCCGTTTCATCATGATGATTTGGAGCCTGTACGCAGGTTTCGAACTTCTGAACGCTGATTTCGCCACCATCGGCTACTCCTTTAGCGCTTGAGGAGGTAACTAACGATGGCAATTAATCCCGCTCAGATCTCCGTTACCAAGATCTATCCTGGTAACTACACGAACGTTCTTCGGTATTGGCACGAGTCCAAGTCCGTTGACTTTCTGAATGAAAACGGCAGCCCCGAGACGCTGGCTAACCAGCCTGTCGGTGGTCCCGTTGGTGTGATCTTCCGTCCCGGTTGGATCGCTCAGCAAGCTGTTGGTTACGTTGACCTGTCTTATCAGGCTCTGGGTACCAACAACCAGCTCGACTACTACACCACCCCTTGGGGTTCCGGTCAGAATGGTGCTCCCCAGCCCTTCCTGAACGGGAATGTGATCATTCCCTCCCCGGATTTCCACAAGGATATCCGTGCCGACATCACCAACGGCATCACCGTTCCCTCCGGTGCCTATGTGTACCGTGTGGGCCTCCGTCTCGACGGCGGCGATGTGGTGAGCAGCGGTGTGGCCGGCGGTTCCGCTACCCCCACCCTGGGTCTCGGCCCGAACGTGGGCGTGGGTCTGTCCACCACCCCCAGCGTCAGCGGCTTCTTCGCCACTGTTGCAGGTTCGAACAGCCGTATCGAAAACGGTTCGTTCAATTCCAGCAATGCCTGGAACCCTGCAAATATGCACGTGGTGACCGCTGACACCACCTACAAGCTGTACACCGTGGGCAATCTCGGTGGCACCGCTGCTTCAGGTCTGGCTCAAGCTTCCGGTGTGTACGATCCTCGTGCTCAGTCCGGTAAGCTTTCCGCCAAGAACAAAGCACTCGCTCTGTGCGAAGTGTGCTGGCTCGTCCCCGATGAGCCGCCCAAGCGCGACGATGTGGCCCTGCAGCCCGCTGGTCTGGTTGAGTCCAGCATCTACACCTCGACGACTCCGGCCTGATATAGTCAGGACGCGAACCACGGGGGCCCCCTCTTCGGAGGGGGTTTTTTATTTGCGTGTAGCTATACTGAGTGTCGATAACTGATCACATAATGGCAGTCGCCGAAATGAAGGAGTACACGTTCACCCCCAACGGTGTAAAAGTCTCCGTCATCAGTGTTCACGATGATGGTGAATACTACATGGTTAAGTCGGTAACTACCGGTAAAATCTTCTTCGCTCATAAGAATCAGATTGTCGAAAAAGAGGTAGAGGCGGAAGCAACCGAGAAATCAACAAAACAGCGCCGTGGCCGCACTATCGCTAAACCAGAGGTTCCCGCTTTCAATCGAATCAATATCAACAGCGCTCCTCCTGAACTCCTAACTCAAGTCTTAAAAGGAGTCGGAATGAAAACTGCGGTTCAAATTAAAGAGCTGCAGCAAAGTATGCCTGGAGAGCGCTTCTCTAAACTTGAACAGCTTAAGGAAATCAAACACGTTGATTGGGATTCGGTTCTGGCCGACGATCACGTTTACGTAGAGTGATATAACTAGGAGCCCTAGAATGTAAAAAAATTAGGGTTCTGTTTTGTGTCTCAGCTCCTGACCTCTCAGCTTCAGCAAATCGAGAGATTTCTCGCTGAGCAAGGGGTCATTTTTACTGACCAGATAACAGACGCAACTAAACGCGAAGTTGTATATGCAGCAGTAAATCAATTAACCCGTAACGGTTTTGAAACAGAAAGTCATGCTTTATGTCAGTATGATTTTGATCGTGTCTGTTATCACTTAAATTACAATATAGCTTCGGTTGATCCTGCCGATTACTCTCGATTACTAGAAGCTTGTAATAACATTCCTAGTGAATTTTATTACGGTAAAGTTGTAGAGCAGATACAACGCTGCGAGACAGCAGAACCCCTCTGTGAGCTAGCTAATAATCGCGCTACTAATCGTCAAGAAATAATTTTGGGTGACGGTACTGAAATCTTGAATCGTTCTATCGCGATTCAAGATAAACGTGTTGTTGCCCGCCTGTGGCGAGAAAACTATTTATTCGAATGTGACCGATTGTCTCACATTCTTCATGTCGTTAATTATAAAGATCCGGTAATAGCCCAGTCCCGTTTTATCGAGACTGAGGGAGATTTTATTCAGGGTTATCCTGGTCCTCCTAATCCCGCTTTGGCGGATGATTTGTATTTTTCTACCAATTGGCACTAAGTAGAATATTTATAACCAGGGAGAAGCAGCGTGGCTGATTTAACTACGCAAGAATTAGAACAGATCCAGAGTTATTTAGCTCAGCAGGGTATTGTTTTTCAACCGGATACGGTTGATGGTACTAAACGTGAAATAATATACGCAACGATTAATCAGCTTGCCAGAAACCCTGCCCAGGTTTTCGGATATCGTTTAGACGATTTTAACTTTAGTCGTGTCGCGTATCATCTTGGGTACAACATAGCCACGGTTCCTGCTGGCGATTATTCCCGCTTGATGCAGGCTTGCAACAGTATTCCCAGCGAAGTTTACGTCGATAAAATTGTGCAGCAGATTGAGCGCTGTGAAGAAGCAGAGCGTCTAACTGAACTTGCAACTGGGCGTGCCACAAGTCGTCAAGAAACGATTTTGGGTGACGTTAACCGCTCCATCAATATCCAAGACAAACGCGAAACAGCTCGTATCTGGCGCGAGAATTATGTGTTTGAAACGGATCGTTTGGCCCAAATGTTGTACGTGGCTAACTATCGGAACCCGGTAACAAACAGATATCGGTTTGAACGTAGCGGAGCTTCATTCGTTCAGGCTATTCCGGGACCTCCTACAGCATCTCGTGCTGATCGAATTTATTTTTATACGAACTGGCGCTAGACTTCTCTTAGCTTAGAAATTACGTAGATCTAATGGCTCCTAAACCTTTAACAGCCCAGGATCTTATGAACCTGGCAGGTGTTTTTGCTGGAGCCATAGGCGGTCAATTCCGTAAAGCCGCTGGGAGAGCTGGTGTTTTGCCTGCTGAAAGGCAGCTCCCTCGTGAAACCATTCAATCTGTCCAGGGAGTTTTTACCCCTCCCGCAAAACCGGCTGTTCGTGCAGGCGGTGGGTCAACATTTCGCATGGGCGCTGCAGAAACCCCTCCTGCTGCGCCTCCCGTTCGTCGTCCCGAGCCCCCCGTAGCTGGAATCTTCCAGCCTTCTTTAACTCCTGTTGTTCGTTCGACGGCTCAATCCTCTGTCCAAGCTCCTCCTGTTAACGTCCCGACTCCGAGTCAGGTCGTTACACGTCCTTCTGTAGAGATTGATCCACGTCAAGTTTATGGTCCTTCTTTAGAGGCTCCTGCTCCGTCCGTTCAAGCCGAACGGTTTATCCCTAAAGGCGCCGAAATTTTTCAGCCTTCGTTGATGGGTCGATACAACCCCCAAACGCAGAACATGAGCCCCACCCAGATGAGTGGGAAATTCAGAAAAGGGTTTGCCAGCGAGTTTGAATACGCCCCCGGTGGTACTCGCACCTTTAGTGATGAAACCTTTGTTGGTCCTCTCCAGGCAGCCCCGACCCCCTCGGTCCGAGCTACTCCCGACGCTGCCGGTACTGTTTACGATCAGCTTCCCTTGAATCTTCGTACCGACATTACCTCAGCGTGGACTCCTCAAGGTGCCGCACTTCGGAATGCGTTAACTAATCTGCAGGGGAAGCTTCCTCTCTTAGCTGGTCTGGGGACTGCGGGTATAACTGCGGCAGGTGTTACCGCTTATAACTTGTTTGGCGGTCAAGGAGAAGAAGCTCCTCTTGGCCCCACAACATCCGCTCCACCGGTTTCTTTAGAGGAGGAAACTGCTCCTAATAATGTCGATGCTTCGCGAGCTGCCGCTCAAACTGAAACAGCCCGAGCCGCAGCCGCCGACCTAGCGGGTGGTGACCTGAGTGCCCGGACTCAACGCTTTAGTGACCGGGACAGCAACTTGACTCAAGCTCGGCAAGCTGCTGAAGCGAGCGCTCGTCTCGATCCTTCGCGGACAGGCGGTGCCGCGACAGCCCCCACACGATCCGACGTGGGCGCTCCTGCTGATTACAAACAGATCGCGCAATACTATGCGGCTCGCCGCCAGGAGGCTTTAAAGCCGAAAACTACTGATGAAACCCTCCTTGAGCTTCAAGCTACCGGCGCTCTGGATAAACCCGGTATTGCTCAATGGGCCGCCGCTAATCCTGTTCTCGCTTATGAGTTGAATCAGAAACTTCGCGCTCGCGATATTTCTCAGCAAAGTCAAAATAATGTTGGCGCAACAATTACGGCGCCTCTTGGTTCTAATGTTCAGAATCTCGTTCCTGGTAGTACTCAGGGATTAATTGATGCTGCTGAAGGTCGTGATCCTGCGATCAAAAACGTAACTGATGCAACCGTGACAACAACTATTGCGCCGATGCCAAAGGAGCTGCAAGCTTTCTTCGCTCGTGCTGGTTTTCAGAACCGCGCCTACTGAGCTAAACTTTAATTAACTAGGTTTTATCGATGCCTAACCCTTATACCTGGGGAGATACAGCCGGTATAAATCCGATGAGCGGATTTGGGTTAGCCGATCCTATCGTCAATGTCCCTGTTCCCGGCACCGAGACAGGTGGTGGAATGGATTGGAACAAGACCCTGTTAGGTGCCGGTGCTTTATTTGAAGGCATCGGCCAATTAGCCCGTGGCATAAGAGGGGAACCTCCAGCACCTATGGGTATGGCAACTAGGGCATTGAGCGATTATCTGAATCAGGGTCGGCAGGAATCTATGCTCGCCCGTTTATTAGAGCAATTATCCGAAGATAATACCGGGATAGCACTCACGTTAAAACCCGGTACTAAAGATATCACTAAAACAAGTGAGGGTTAATCATGAGCACGACAAGCACTAACAAGCAGCCCTGTTTAATTGACCGCCCTTTTCTTCGGGGCGCTCGCATTAATAACAGCACTCCAACCTGTAACCCCACCAATCCGAACCTTACTGATCTTATTCAGTTAGTCCGCGTGGGTGATCTCCCCTCGGAAGATGGTGCTTTGGTGGAGGATATCTCCATCGTAAGTAACGAAGATTATCCGGATAACAGTGGTATTCGTACCGCCGATATCGCTTTATATGTTTACGCTCCTAATCAGGCAGCGCCGTCCACGTCCGCTGCATTGATGGTCGGGCGGTTTGAAGTCGGTCTAAGTGGATCTACTTTTGGTTATCCGCAGCAAGTTCAATTACTAGGTATTAATGCTCCTGTTCCTCAAGTCGGGGATACAAGTTTGGTTGCTCCGATTCAGATCGGTAAGGGTGAGGGTTTGTATCTAGAAAAAGGTTACATTCTGTGTGCTGGTTACATCGGTACGGGCCCTGCCGGCGCTTCTGGTGTACGCGCCTCGGGTGGTCTGAGTCCCTCCGGCATTACGATTCTGGCTCAAGGCGGTTTTTATTAAACCGTGGCCCGGCGTAAAGGGTCGGATAATTTTGGTTTTAAAAGCTCGAAAGCTAATCCGAGCTTTGAAAAACCTCTAGGTATTACTGGTGCCGATAACCCTAATCAATTAATTAATCCTCTTCCGTTCAAACGTAGGTTTAGACCTGCAACGGGAACTAAGGATTTCAGCATCCTTAGTGATTACGATTACGCGTCGCTTTGGGTTCGTTGGCGACGTGGATATGAGCTTGCTATGTATTCGCAGCAAGCTTATGACGGTATGACATACAGCTTTAAATACTATTTATTAGGTACACCCGGTGTTGGTTTATTTCTACCGGGTATTGCCTTCATGTACCCATCCACGCGGCCAGACATGCGGATGTGGATGGTAGGTATTCGACCTAGAGATTCCTTTAACTTCCTTAATTTTGGTTATGCTATCGCCGCCGTTACGGATTATGACGCTGATACCTATGCTGTCAAACTAAATAGTAATTTTGGCGCACCTATTTCTTTTTTTACGGGAGAAGTCCTTTCAAATAGATTTACAGCAGCCGGTACTGATAAACAATATGGTTTTAACAACTATACAGTTAAGGCTATAGGAATAAATAACGTCCCTGTAAGTAATCCTGGTTACGCTCCTATATACAATACTTTATTCTTATCACACGCGAAAGATAATAGCTGGGCTGTTATTAACGCAAACACAATGGCAGTTCCTGCCACTGGGCCTCCTGCTGTCGGAGAATATCTAACCACGGAAATGAGGTCTCAATGTACTTGCCCGGATTTCCTCGGGCGAGAAGGTTTTAACCTGTACGATTTATCGATACGGCGAAAGTACCCCTATACGAGAGTTCAAAACTTTGATCCGGGTTTTTATGACGGTGGACCTGACTTAGGTTCTGAAAGAATTCAACAGTCTAGTGACAGTCCAGGTTGGGCTAGAACTTTTGGATTTATCTACCTAAACCAGATATACAACATACCTGAGTACACCGAAGCTGTGTATTCAGACCCTAACGTTTATTATTATCAGCCGCGTTGGTGTAAGCACATCTACGCGGCTATGTGGGATCTTAAATTTCGTTTTGGTCAGAATTCAACAAGTTCTCCTTGGTTGCCACAACCAAACGATGAACCAATGAACGAGTATTACAGAGAGAAGTTTGACGTAGATCTAGCAAAACAATTTAGTTTCTTCAAACGGGAGCGCGACCTTGTTTGGTGGCAACGGTATAGTCCTGCTAAGGATTCTATGCCGCAGCAGATGATGTATCCAGATATGTATAATATGATGTCTAAAACGTTAAATAGCGGGGGTGTTAATAGTACACAAACTCTAGAAGCTAACAGTTTTCAGATGTTTACCGTCGACGAGTTTGATCCATTCGCTCCGGTAAGCTTGGAAAATTTAAACGTATACGACGGAGGTACTTACGCTAATGGTGTTCTCGTTAATCAACCTGTTAACACATTTAACGGAGGACAGTATATTAATGGTCAGCTAGTCCCCGCTCCGAGTTTCCCGATTAACGGGGGCGTATACACATGACTTCAACACCTGTTGTTCTTCTTCTTAAACGTTCGGGTCAATCTTCGGACAGACCTAGTGGAACTGTTGTTCAAAACGGTGAACTAGCTCTTGCTTTTGGCGCTTCAGATCCGGGTCTCTATTTCGAAGATTCTGCTGGTTCGATCCGTAAACTCGGCCCCAATCACTACGGAACTACAGCCCCTAACTCCTCTCCAGTCGGTCTAGCCGGGAATTCAATTGGGGAGACTTGGGTAGATAGTTCTACGACAAATTACTATTTAAAAGTATGGAACGGTACAGCGTGGGTCAAGGGAGGCGCCGGGTTTGCCGATTCCGCTACCACTGCCGGATCGGCTACAACAGCTGGCGTTGCTAATAGTGCTGTTGTAGCCTCAGGGGCCTTAGTAGCTTCTGGTTGCATTACCGCATCTGGTGCTTTAATGGCCTCCGGTTGTATATCTGCGTCGGGTGCTCGAATGGCATCCGGGTGCATTTTGGCCTCGGGAGCTATTTCAGCTTCAGGGTGTATAACTGCGTCAGGAGCAGTTAGCGCAGCTACTGTTGTTTTGAGCGGATTACCTTCTCCCGCAAATTATCCTTCAGGAGCACTTTTTTATCAAATACAGTCCTCCGGAGTCTTCGCTGCCGGTCTTTATATCCAAGCGACGGGAGCGTGGCTTCTGACTTAATTTCTAAGTGTTGACTTTAGGAACCACGCTGCTTTAAACATCATTCCAACTAATTCGGCCATATAGTTTTCTACGTCAGGGGCCTGCACCTCTTTCGCGGTACATCCAACATCTTTAGCCATCATTCCGCAGGCTTCCAGATTTTTTGTATACGTAGTAAGCATCTCCCGCGCTTCGTAAGATTTTACGTGTTTAAATCCTTTGTATGCGGAGCTTAGCCCACGGTCGCACATTGGCATTAAATAATCCATCGTCCGCACAAATTCAGCTACGGCATCAAACTGATTGATGTGTGCGTCGTACTGTTCTTTTAAAAATTCGTGAACAGGTAAAAACAGAGGACCTTCTATATTTAGATGAATTAGGTGAGACTGAGTGTAAAGTTGATTTAAATAGGAAGAAAGCGACACCAATTGAGTGATTAAGTCATCAACCGATGCCGCTGGTTTTGTCTCAACTTCGCCGACAATCATGCCCTGAGGTTCTGGAGCCCCCTGTGGGACTACAGGCATCCCAGATTCGAATGCGGCGGAGTAAGTCATATCTGAAGGAGCAAGCTGCAGCGGTAGAGGTGGCCTCCGCAGTTTCTACTTTAGCGCTAGTCGTGCCTTGAAGATATTCTTCGAGAGCAGACTTGTTCACCCGATACAACGACTTTGCGCCGTTAGGTTGCAGGTTCACATACACGCTTTTAGGCCAACCGCCAGGCTGATTTGCTTCGGCGAGTGCGATGCGCTTCCGAACAAATCCACTACTGCAGTTAAGCAGCTCTGCTGTTTCTGCGATTGTAAGGAGAGTTTTACCGTCCGACATTTAGTGCTCTTGTAGAGAAGCAACGATGCCATGGTAACCCTATTTGTCTTCATCGCAACCAACTTTTTGGGGCGTAATACCTTCTTAATTTTTCAGTCGGTATGATTAGGGAGAGTCGAATGAGTCTAGTGACCATCCGGATAGCTGGTGAAATTTTTAAAGGATACAATTCTCCAAAGCGTGATGTACAGAGTGGTAAGGAATATTCTGTAGCAGCTAAAGAAGGTGATGAGGTTCGCCTTGTTCGCTTCGGTGACCCTAATATGGAAAATCGGAGTGATGACCCAGCACGGCGAGCTGCTTTTCGTTCCAGGCATAGTTGCGACGAGAAGAAGAGCAAGCTGACTCCCGGCTACTGGAGCTGTAAAAACTGGTAATATAGTGTTAATATATGCGCTATATGCTCTTTTAATTTTTACGGTTTAAAGCGGCTAAGCTAGGTGTAACCGCTTTATGGTCGTGGGCCGCCGTAAGCATCAGAGTCTGTCCGATATCAACTGCGGATTGACGCTAGAGGACGAGTTCGTTCTGACCCGTATTCGAGCTAAGGCTCATTCGCTTACCGACCCGAAGGACCGCGACCAGTATTTATGGACAACTGTTTTCAAACTAATCTGCCGTGAACGAGCGTTTAAAACAGTTATGAGCGAATGTGGGATTGCTGTAGAAACAAACATGAATTTGTTTGGCCCAGAGGAATCTACCGAAAACTCTGAAAGCTAAAATTAAATAAATTGGTCTTACTGGTATAAACATGGCTGCTACCGACTATCGCTTAATAGCGCGTCAGAAAGCAGCCCAGTATGGTCTGATTCCTGAAGTTTTCGAGCGTCAGATACAAGCAGAGTCCGGCTTTAACCCGACAGCAGTTTCAGAGGCAGGGGCTATCGGTATTGCCCAAATAATGCCATCAACGGCAAAAGGTTGGGGGGTGGATCCACGTAATCCCGTCGCAGCCTTGGATGCTGCTGCCAAGAATATGGCGGCGTATATTAAAACGTATGGCGGCTTGGGTGTAGATGATCCCGTAAAAGTACGATCTGCTTATGAGAAAGCTCTTCAGGCGTATAATGCAGGGCCTGGAAGTGTTGGTAAATACCTACCAAGCGAGACTAAGAATTATATAAACAAAATTATTGGCCCCGATAAATTTAGTTTTACAGAAGCTCTAGCATCCGGTGCTGGTTCTGGTGGTTCGGTAACCGGCGAAACTCCAGAGGTCACTCCTGTGAGTCTCCCTCGCAGAGACTTCAGGAGCCTCATGCAGAGTGTTACGGAGGATTACTTAAAACGTTCTCTCGCTGAAAGTTCTGCGGCTGTCAGTTCACCAGAAGCAGACGCTTATTTAAAAGCTGCCGCTGAGTTACAAGACAGCTCTAATCCCGATGAGCAGATGCTTGCGGAAGAGTATTTAACGAAAGCTACGCAAATTCAAACCGAAAAAGCATTCAGTTCCGGATTCAATCCAATGGAACTCGCTAGCAAAATTGCTCAGACAGGTTTCGAAACTGAAGCATTTAATAAAAAACAAGCCGAACTTGAACAGTATTTAAATACGGCAATAGGCGCTACACAAGCAGCAGATACTACAGATACAAGCAATTTACCCAGTGCAGGTAAAGGTGTTGCGTATAAAGGTGCCGTAATCACCTCGGCCAAAGACACAACAGGTGAGCCTGGCTTTGATTTTGTTATACCCGGCGGGCGTGGAGCAGCCTTCCGTGCTCCCTTTAATGCCCAGGTTGTTAAAGTCGTCGGCGATCAGAACTGGGAAACTAATCTGGAAAAAGGACCCGGCAAACGCGGTTATGGGAATTATGTCGATCTTCGATTTAAAACACCGGGAGGAACCTATGCCGATGTTCGCTTAGCCCACTTCGATAAAGTAAATCCGCAGTTAAAACCCGGAGCTGTAATAGGGCCTGGAACTTTTATAGGTACTCAGGGTCGGACGGGCTCAACCACGGGGGCGCATATTTCATGGGATATGTACGATCCGGGAAAAAATTCGACGAGTCCAGAAGTTCTTAAGTACCGTGATATTTTTGTCGATAGAATACGCAAAGGACAACCGTTACTCTGATGGGTCAATCACCTGCCCAAAAGGCTGCTGAGGCAGCTAAAAGCGCTGTGGAGGATGCCCTGCGACAGCAAAAACAATTAGTTAATCAATTACAAAACCGTACTAAAAGCTATACGAATAAATATGAAAGAACACTGGAGGATTTAAGCAATCTTACAGGCACGACAGCACAAGATTATATTCCTGGTGTAACTAAACAATTTTATGAGACTTTAGGCGGTGTTCGGGGTGAGTTTCAACCTAAGCTTGAAGATTTCCAGCCGGACCTTTTAAGTTCGTCCAGTTACGCCGGTTTAGCTGGACAACTTTTAGGTATGTCTTCAGAATATGAGAAAGGAATGAGCGCTGTTTCTGACGATATGAGTAAGCGCCTTTGGTCTACTTTGGAAGCACCTCAAGCATCCTTTACTGCTTCTTCGCTAAATCCAGCATTTGAAAACTTACTTAATCCTCAATATATGGCGTTAGCTACACGTCCTCCGACAGTTAAGAGTGACGTAGATTCTATGATGTACCTCACTAAATATAATGTTTAACAAATGGAAGGCATCTAAACATGAGCGGAAGGTTGAGTTCCATGCTGATGCCCCTTCCGCTAAATATGACTATAAATACCGACAGCGCCGTGATATACGACTAGCCGGTTCCGTGTGGGCGGAAAGTCCAGCAGACCGATCCTTCCGCCTAGCACGATCGCGAAGGTTTGATCGTATGCGCGGCGGTCCTGTCGGGTTAGGATTCGGTGAACGTGATACTTACGGGCCCGATAACGATTATGGAACTGTAGAAAGTATTAAACAAATACCCGACCAAGGTTACTATAGAGAGAACAGAATTCAGTAATTCTCTCTTCTGTATTATGTACGGACGGTAAGTAATACACAAAACCATAGCATCTAGTTTTAGGTATAGGAGTTAAATCGACGTTATCTATAAATAATTTTGGATGTTCTTTTAACACACACAAAGGAAGATCTATGCCTATTTTTTGTGTCGTAATAAGCGCTACTTCACTTGAAGTTAAAAAAATAATACCTTCATCAAATTCTTGATGGAGGTATTTTCTATAGGCTTCTTCTAACCAGATGCGTTGAGCGGATTTCTGAAATCTCTTTCGTCTGTGATACAAAAGAGGGTCCGGGGGTTGCTCCCAACTTGTCAGAAAATCTCGCGGTGGGTATAGATAAATGTTTTTAGCTTTCCATTTTTGATTTAAGCCGTTGTCTTTGTGTGTGTAGTACCTATTAGCACTTACGATCGTATTTGCATGTTTACTCGAAGCCGGATCTAGGTCTATTGTTCCTCCGAAGAAAGTCGCTGTTATTGCAGCAACATCTACTGGAGAAACAAAGTCATAGGTTGCTAGTGGCATCTTCTAACCTTTTCGCGAGCATATCTTCCGCTAAATTTAAATCTATTACATGCACACTCATCCCTGATTGGTCAGTCATGACGACAACTGGGGAGTCGTTTTCCTGTTCTTTCTGGATTAAGTTTGTTAGTTTTTTAAAAAATGTAGCTAATTCTGCATTCATTAGCTCCTCAGCTAATGCCATGTCTTTATGGATATCTGAGAGTGTTAAATACTGGGACTCATCTGGTCGCTGTGGGTGAAAAAAGAGAGCACCAAGTCCCTCTGTATTACGAAATTCTGTGTACAGCGTAACTATATCGCCGATAATCATTTTCACAGCATTCATAGAGATTCTGTTCTGAACCTCTGATTTGCTGAAAAGACTCTTAGCTAAACGCTTTGCTTTTTGATCGAAATCAGGCATCTTGATAACCAGTGAAGTTTTTCCAGGCGTCAGAAAGAACTCTAGTCGAATCAAATAAAAAATTCGAGATGTTGTTTTCCGAAGGATCTAGTTTGCAATAATGTCTTCCTTCCACTAAGCCTGATGTGCCTCCTGAAGTTAAACCTTGGTATACTAATTTGTCTATTACTACAGGTTGCACCCCTAACCTCGCTGCGACGGCTTTCTTAGATATAAAAGCTGTAGTTACATTACCTGTTTTTGTGTTGGCGAGAATCTGAAGCGATGTGTCGATGCTCCGAATAATGTCGAGCAACTCTTTTGAAACAACTAAATCCATAAGAAATTGAAGTGAGGCCGCCAACTCCCCAGGTACCTGGCAAGTCGGTTCGCTTACGGGCCGCCGGAAACGAGAAAAACGACAGCCACCTCACAGTACCACCGTTTCGCTCGTTCTTGCCCACGGTGACCTTAAAAGTCTAAGGTTCTCTTAGCCATTGTGTATCAGACAAATCTTTTACAGATGTTAATTTTTTGTTTAGCCCTACCCTTGTTTTTTTCGTTATAGATGGTGTTTCAAATCGAGAGACGTGGTGACACGGGTTTACGCAACCTATGGTTCCACATATTCGTTTTAGAGTGTAATTTCCGATATCCGCTTTAAAAAAGCCATAATATACATTTTCTATCTTCATTTTATTTCCGTTTACCCTCAAAGTTTTGTACCCAGATTTCCAGCATTTATGGAGATCTGTCTCTTGAACTGTTATTTGTGTGAGTAGGGCTCTTAGTTCAGGTTCTAGCTTATTTAAATCGGGAAAGAAAACAGGATCATCTATAGTTAATAGACAATCCTGACATACTGTTTGAGTTTTTTTGTGTGTTCTGTCGCGTAAACACATCAGACAAGAGCTTCTAGCTGAGTAATAAAATCAGCCGGTTCTTCGATTAATAGATTAATTAAAGCATCCACTTTATGGGAAAGTTTGTCTTCACCTTCCTTTCGTTCATTTAAGAGCAGCCAGTAACTATACGCATTCAATAAATACATGTGTGTTTGTTTAGCTCGAAGAGCTTGCGTCCTCCATTTCTCGTACTCGTGGCTTGACTGATGTCGACTACTACCCGTCTTTAATTCGAGTTCCCGAATTTCAATTTGAAGCTCAATATCTTTAATTGTGTACTCGATAGACGATATTCGTGCCCTGCACTCGCTGATCGATGCAGGCTGCTGGTTATCGCTATAGATCCATACGGGAAGATTATCGATAATGTACTCTTTATCCCAAAGACAGGGCTTGGTTTCGGGAGTAAAAGTCATAAACTAAGGGTGTCTCTAATGAGTTTGTTAAAATTACCGTTAAGTACGTAAAGAGTGTGACTCTCAAAAGAGATCTTTTTAACTAGATCCATTTTTATGAGTTGTTTGAGAGCCCGGAGAAGGCTGTCTTTTGGTAAATACAGCTCACTCCGTATCTCCTTAGTCGATAACGGCTGCCTGAAGGTTAGCAGCTGAACTAGATCTTCGTAAAGCCGGATTGCCGAAGCTCTTTTTTTATCAACTGAACCGTCCGTGCTGAGAACGATTTTCCGTATTTGATTTTGAGCAATCCCAAAATCGTCTGTGTGCTCGCGTTGTTGTTGCTCCATTGTTGGATGTCCAGTTTCATCTGTGGGCTCACCTTACGCGCTGGGCTTTTACCTAGCATCATATGGTAAGGATTTAAACAGAATTGATCGTCGCATGTAGAAAGCACATGATCGTCGGATTTTAACTTGACATTGAAGAAAACTTGATACACATAGCGTCTAGGACGCAGAAGCTGACCCTTCTCGGCGAACCGCTCAAGGGATTCAGGAAGATAAAGATGCTGAATCTTATTGATGGCCTTTCGGCGACGGCGGATCCACGCTTCGACCATTTGGGTACGGGAGCGAGCGGATCGCGACTCGTGGACACAAAGAGGGCAAGCGAGCAAGCCTTGAACGGGCGACGCCTTCTCCAGGTCCTCAAGGGCTACTGGAATTGGCTCATGTCTTCCACAGGCGCAGTCGAGGACACCTCGCTGACCGAAGACCGCCAGTTCGAAGTTCCCCAGCTCTCGCCTGCCCTCAGGAGACCCCTCGGGAGGTTCGACGGTAGTGGGTTCAAGGATGCCTAGGTAAGCAGTAAGTAATAAGGATGTACTCATAAACCCGTTATCGGGTGTATCCAGTATAGCAGAGCGTACACAGCGCACACAGTGCATAGCTCGTCCGTCCGGACCCCTGAAAAGGGATTTTCTATTTAAGGAGAGTTGGCTTAACGGAAATTTCGCTAGGAGTCCGTGATTTTTAACTTTTTGAACTTAGGCGAATTTCTGGTTAGGCGTAATACTGTATAAATTTATTTTAAAGTATATAACTAAGGAAACTCAGAACGAAATTCTCGTTAAGTTTGCGGCCCTGAGACCTGTTTAGTGAGTAGCAGCCGCCAGAGTAACGACGTGGAACCCGGTATCCACTAATAGATAGCACGACTAAGAGCCCTCTTGGCATTTCTTAAGCATTGCTGTTAGTATGACGGCATACAGTGTTTTAAGGATTCGGAATGTCCGCTGACACGGTTCGTACCTCAGAGGTTCTAGAAGCTGACTTTTGGGCTGAGTGCCGTAGGCGTTCTGTAGAGCTAAATATTCCTGCCTGGAAACTTGCTGAGGAACTGTACCGGCACTTTGAGGTTGACTCTCGAACAAGTGACCGCTAGGGTCGATTCGCTGCGTTCTTTCTGATTGTGCTGACGAAATCTCAGGTTGAGGAACGGATCTCCCGCTTTTCAGATATTTACGATATGTACTTGAGCGGGAGCACGTATTCCCAGATTGGTGCGAAATATAAAATCTCGAAAGAGCGCGTCCGTCAAATTCTCGTTAGTTACTGCACTGCGCAGCAGTACGCGAAGGTTCGGGAACGTATTGAACGTCGCTGTTTATCGACCTATTTGGGCAAGGAAATTATTGCTCAGTTAGAAGCAGGTCATTCGTGCAGCCAAGTCGCTAAAAATATGGGTTGCAGTTTGTCGCTAGTTAAACGAGTTTCTGCTAAGAAGAACAAAGAAAAGAATGATCAGTTAAACTGACTATACGGAGGGGTTTACGTTTTAAATGGCCGAACTAAACGTACCTCCCTGTCCTACACACGGTGCAATACCTCGTGCCCTTCACTCCGAAAACTTCGAGGGTATCGTCACCGTCATTGAAGAAATTATCGCAACTGTAAGCGGCGTGGGAACTACAAGCTACTCTCGGTGCCCTTACGGTTATCCTTGGAATTTTGAAGGTGTTGTAAGGGCTCTAGAGGATTTAAATACGTCTATAAGCGGTATTCAAAGTGGGGGCGGCGGAGGAGGTTCTGCTAGCGGTATTGCTGCTGGTTCTGGTATTTATATTACTGAAAGCGGGACTTTCCAGGTCATCAATGCGACTATAAGTAGCGCGTCTGGTGTTACTTACACGGCTGGTTCCGGTTTATATCTTTCTGACGGGGGTACTCGGTTTAACGCGGATTACAGCGCAATTTTCCAGGATTCTGCTGGCTCTGGTTTATATCTTTCTGACGGCGGTATTCGTCTTAACGCTAATTACGACGCAATTTTCCAAGGTTCTGTTTCTGGGCACCTTATTCCTCAAGGTGCTGTATCTATTACCTATAGCGGTAATACCGCTGTTATTAGTGGTACCGACACCCAAGGTGGAGGCGGTGGAGGTTCTGCTGTTGTTATTTCTGGCGAACCCGGAACCGGTTACAGCGCAGGTAGTCTCTGGTTCGACACAAACGAAGGTCGTCTCTTCGTTTATGCCTCCGGTAATGGTGTGTCCGACCCCGCGTGGTACCAGACAAATGCCGAAGCTATCGCAAGTAAAGGCGAAGCTCCTCCTTCAGGGACTGGACTTAATGCACCCCCGCGAGACGGAAGTATCTGGTTCAGCACTCTCCTCGGTTCGCTGTTTGTTTATGACGCGACCACTTCGGGTTGGTATGAGACCGGTCCATCCAGAAGTTTTGCTTATGGACCTAGTTCACCTGCACCTAGCGCACAGGGTGCTGGTTGGTACGATAGTGCTAATAATCATCTTCGTGTTTGGGATGGCAGTAACTGGATTCAGGTCTAAGCTCTAGGCGCTGCTGCTTAGGCACATGGCCAAGCCCAAAACCACTCAACTAATCGAGCGTAAACCGAAAACCACTTCGATTGGACATAGCGTTCTTTCGCGACCCCGGCGACGCGGAAAAAAACGTTACCGTGGACAGGGTAAAGGCTAAACTATAAATAACTAGTAGGTCGAGATGGCGATTGCGAGTTTTAGAGCTGGTGAAGCCGTCTCGGCTGGTAACGCAATTTATGTAGGCTCGAACGGACTTATTTATAAAGCGTCCGCTTTTAATGCGACGCAGGCCAGCGTGGCTGGTGTCGCTATTGATAACGGTACTACCGGTGATCTGATTCGAGTCGATGTTGATGGGCTTTACACTGGTTTAAGTGGTTTGACCGCTGGTGAGTATCAGTATCTTTCCGTTACTACTTCTGGCGCTCTAGTTGACTATGCAACTTGGTCTGCTGAATTAGCTACTGTTTCTACTGATGCTTATTTAACTAATGTAGGCCGTGCAACTAGCTCTACGCAACTAGCTGTTGAAATAGATCCACCAACTTTGGTCGCTAATCCGACATCAGTTCTTTTACTTGAGTCCAGCTCCGGTATAACAATCGATGCTATCCTGTTAGAGGATGGATCAGTTATTGATCTAGAAACCGCTTCTGTGTAATCGCAATGGCAAGTCAGAAGATTTCCCAACTGACAGCGATTACAACAGTCGCTAGTGGTGATTATTTTCCTATTGTACGCGCATCAGGTGTAACTAACCAACGTGTCGAAGTTGGTGTATTGGATGAGCGTTATACTTTGGCGGCAAGCGGCGTAGCCGCTCAGAGCACGGCTAATACCGCACTTGCTAGCGGTAATGCTGGTCTTTCAGCAGTCGGATCACGCTACGCCATTTCCGGTGGTCTTATTGATGGCCAGGTGCGTAGTGTAATTACTACACTCGGTCTAAACGGTAGCGGTATCCCTTGCACATCAGGTAACTACTTCACCGCGATTCTTAGTGGTAATTCCTCCGTTTATTTCACTGGAGTTCCTGCGGCTTCTTATAGCTTGGCTTACGAAGTTCGCCATGATACAGGAACTATAACTTGGCCTACATCTGTTACCTGGCCTAGCGCTACTGCACCGACGTTAACTACAGGGAAAACACATCTATTTATGTTCGTCACAGACGACAGCGGTACAACTTGGCGAGCTTCTTCTTTGATTAATTATACGACTTGATATAAATGGATTCTACTACTCTCAGGCTTATGCAGGGTGCCGCTGGTGCAGCAAGTGCTGGCACTTACGTCGAAGATGTCTTCAGCACCTGGCTCTATACCGGCAACGGCAGCACGCAGACAATCACGAATGGGATTGATCTGGTCGGGAAGGGGGGATTGGTTTGGATTAAAAGCAGAAATATTGCTGGGTCTGCTCAGGTTAATTCGCAGATCCCGCAATACAATCATTTTCTTTTCGATACTTTAAGAACCAATCAAAACGCCTTAAACACAGCTTCTAATTTTGGCCAAGATTCTACCTGGGGCGCTCTGTACTTAAATTTTTTATCCACTGGTTTTAATGTCGGAAACGCATCAAACATTTATACCAATGAATCCGCTACTACATACGCCTCCTGGACTTTCCGCGAGGCGGAGAAGTTCTTTGATGTCTGCACGTGGACCGGTTCGGGCGCGAACCGCACCATCAGCCACAACCTAGGCAGCGTGCCCGGCTGCATCATTGTCAAGCGCACGGATACCACTGGTGACTGGCAGGTTTACCACCGCAGCCTCGCCAACACCGAATACATGGTGCTGAACAGCACCGCTGCTAAAGCAACAGGCGCCACCCGCTGGAATAGCACCACACCGACCAGCACGGTCTTCAGTCTTGGCACTGATGCCACTGTGAACGCCTCCGGCGGCACCTACGTCGCCTACCTGTTCGCGCACGACGCTGGCGGGTTTGGCGATAGTGGCAATGACAGTGTGGTGAGTTGCGGGACTTTTACGACAGACGGAAGTGGCACTGCCACAGTCACGCTGGGCTGGGAACCGCAGTGGTTGCTAATAAAAAGTCCTAGTATCGCAGGGAATTGGTTATTAATAGATAACATGCGCGGATGGAGTGCCGGTAACGACGCATTTTCGTTTGCAAATACTTCCGGCGCTGAAGCAACAGGAAGCGATTTTGGTGAATGCAACTCTACGGGGTTTAGCATGAAAAGTATTGGGGCTAACCTCAGTGTGGTCTACATCGCCATCCGCCGTGGGCCGATGAAGACGCCCACCGATGCCACGAAGGTGTTTGGCTTAAACGCACGAACTGGAACAGGAGCAGACGCAACAGTTACTGGCGGTCAACTTGCGGATTCGGTACTAATTAAAAACCGTGGCGCAGCAGTGGGCGATTTATTTGCTGCAAGACTAACTGGCACGGGTTACCTAGAAACCTCATCCACTGCGACAGAAGTGGCAGCTGGGACCACAATTTTGCAGGCTAATCCGTGGGATGTGATGGATGGCGTGAAAGTTGGAACAACGTCAACCATTACCAACGCCTCTGCCAATACGTTTATCAATTATTTGTTCCGCCGTGCTCCCGGCTTCCTCGATGTGGTCGCTTATACGGGGAACGGCATTTCTGGAAGTACTGTTACGCATAATTTAGGCGTCCCTCCTGGCTTTATTTTTGCAAAAGGCAGAGACGCAGGATTTAACTGGATTGTCTACAATGAAAGCCTAGGTGGGACGACGGCTCTAAATCTCGATACCACTGATGCGGGTCTAGTAAGCAGTACATATTGGGGCAACACAAATCCCACATCCTCTGTTTTTACAGTTGGTACCCTTACAACAAACAACTCGGGCTCAAAATACATCGCCTATCTCTTCGCCTCCTGTCCCGGCGTGAGCAAAGTCGGAAACTACATCGGCACTGGCACCACGCTTAACATTAACTGCGGCTTCACAGCAGGCGCACGGTTCGTGTTGATTAAACGCACGGATTCCACAGGTGACTGGTACGTCTGGGACACCGCACGAGGCATTGTTAGCGGTAACGACCCCTATTTGCTACTCAACTCCAGCGCTGCCGAAGTCACCAATACCGACTACATCGACCCGCTGAGTTCTGGCTTCCAGATCAGCTCCACTGCCCCTGCCGCCATCAATGCAAACGGCGGGAGCTTCATTTATCTCGCTATTGCCTGATCACCATGGAACTCCGCAACCGCACAACCGGCGCCGTCATCACTGAAGACGAGTTTCGCCGCTCTAACCCCAACACCAGCTTCCCACCGCAGCTGACCGCCGAGATCATCGACGATTTCGGCTACGACCCCGTGCTGGAAGGCCCCCAAGCCACCACCATTCCCCCCTACCAGTACAGCCAGCGTGACGGCGTGGTTGAGGTGGACGGCCAGTGGTTCACGCACTACATCGCTGGTCCTGTCTTCCAGGACTACACCGACGACGAAGGCGTGGTACACACCGCTGCTGAGCAGTATGAGGCGTACTGTTTCGCCAAGGATGCTGAGCAGGGCAAGGCTGTCCGCGAGGATCGCAACCGCCGTTTAGCTGAATGCGACTGGACCCAGCTTGCTGACAGTCCCCTCGATCCTGATGGCAAAGGTGCCTGGGCGCTCTACCGCGAAACCCTTCGCATGGTGCCGCAACAGGCTGGCTTCCCCTGGAACGTGCAGTGGCCCCCTAAGCCCGGAAGCTGATGCTATCTATTTTTGCCCTTGGGTCTTTAGGTTTCCTGTTGCTAATGGGGTATAGCCTTATGGCAATTAATCCCCGCGATGACGACTGATTTTTTTGAGTCGTTTATAATTTAGGTAATAGAAGTCTGGGTTTTAAATAGTGACGGAACGCGCCATTTTTAACCGAAAGTATACGGACTTCACACCCGGCGGCACACAGGTGTGGCTCATTAACGGGGCGGGTGTAACCACTAATGCCGTGTCGACTCAGACCTTTACGGCTGGTTCAAATTTAATCCAGGGACAGGTCGTATATGTTAGTGGTGTCTATGCGTTACCTGCAACAGCTGCTAGTGGCGTAGACCCCGCGTGGTATCAAGCTATCGGTATTACAGCGGCGAGCGCTGGGGTGTCGAGTGGCGTCACAGTTAATCTTGACGATATAGCTGTTGTTAGCGCTGACAATATTACCGCTGAGTCCTCTTTAACTCCTGGACAATATTATTATTTATCGAAGTACACCGGACAGTTAGTTAAATATTTGACTGCCTCTGGTACCGTCACTGCGTCCGGAGGTTATGCTGCTCTCGTGCTTGTCGGTAAGGCATTAAGTTCTTCCGAGATACACGTAGAGATTGAGCCTCCTGTTACACTCACCACCTGAATTTTACCGGACTGATATATGACCACTTACCGTCCTCTTGTTATTGTTAGCGGGCTCGTCTCCGCATTACCTGCAGGCGATTCGTTTTCTGCTGGTTCTGCATCCTCTTCGCAGCTTATCGGCACAAGCGGCCTTGTGGGCAGTGGGTCAGTTAATGGTGCTGTTCGTTTAGACGTACAACCCGCTGTTGCTTCCAGCGGAGTTATTTTTACAGATTCGGCTTTAGGTTGTGACGGCGCTGCTTTTGCAACCGCAACAACCGCTCAGGCGTCAGGTACTGCAGCTCTTAGTTTAAGTAGTACTGCTCAAGCCAGCGGTAATGCCGCTATTTCGCTGGCTCTTACTGCACAAGCTTCGGGTAATGCCGCTTTAGCCGGAGCCGCCGGGACATCTACTAATGGACCCACGGCAACCTTTACAGCTGGAGTCACATTTAGTGCAGGCGTTGTTCCGGCTGGGTTAAATAATGCGAATCTTATTGAGCCTATAAGAGTTGCCACAACTCCCACTGTATCTCAATCTGTCACTACCTTCCCTAGTGGGAATACCCCGATGGGATCAACCTGTACTTATCATTCTGCTCAAAACAGAACTGTTAATGTCTTTGCTTTTCCAGGCACTTATTATCCCGCAGCTAACGTATGCCAAGTCGTCTCGGGATCTGGGACCTGGACTACTCCCGTTATTCTTGAATCTGTTGGTGTAGGCACCGCTCAAGTAGTTTCCACTTATGAACCTACAAGTCAACGCATATTAGTTACCTATGCCTCCGGTGGCACTAGTCTTAGGGGCATAGTATTATCTTTAACTGGTTCTACTATAACCGCATTTTCACAGGGTGCATTTCTTAGTGGTGCTTATATCTACTATGTGGATCAGGCAAGTAATTCCGCTGGCTCTAATATTGTATTAGCTTATACAGATAATACTACTCTTTCAGCCCGTATTGTTACCATAAGTGGCAACACCGCTACTTATGGTACAGCTGTTGTAGTACGCAGTTCAAATAATCCATATCCTGTTAGATTAGCTGTTTTAACATCTACTAAATTCTTTATAATGTATTCTACAACCGTTGGCATTTTGGCTAACGTTTGCACAACCGCAGGCACTACTATAACAGTAAATAGTACTTATACACTTTTTTCTTATCCCGCTCAAGGACCTGACTATTTCGGTTTAGCTTATCATGTATCCGGTGACTATTTACTAGCAGCTTTTTACATTAATACGGATACGTATCCAGTTCCTTTTGAGTATAACTGTTTGTATATTACTGTTAGTGGCACTGTTATTTCCGTTGTTAACTATACAAATCTTGGATCGTATGGAAATTTTTCTAGTTTTGCTTATCTAACGTATTCGTCTAATTTAAACCGCATACTTCTTATAGACTGTTACTATAATCGTGTTGCACAATTTTATTTATATGGAACTGTTCCTTATTTAAGCAATGTGCAGGGCGGCGCCGGGTATACTTACAGGTGTATTCAACCTGCCTATGACTCTACTTCTAATACCTACATTACTGCTGGGGATAATCTTACTTCTACTAATACTGGTAATGGCATCGTTACTTCAATCAGTGGAAATTATTCCATTTTACCGACCAGAAACGGTTTTAATAACTTTATAGGTTTAGTCAATACTGCGGCTGGTGTTCCTAGTGGAACTTCTACAACAGTAACGCTGCCGGGGGGCTACGTAAGACGAAACGCTACCACATTCAGTTCTAACCAAAAAATATATTTGGGTGACGCCTCTGTACAGTATTCTGACACTTACAACTTATTACCTAATAATTTGCCGGGTTGGAACTCAGATCTTCCCTGGACCAACATCGGCTATTCAGCTACTGCGAGCGGTATTCTGGTTCTAAAATCTATCTAAAGGAAGTATTTCTGATTTAAATTTTTAATTATGGCTAGTCGCATCCCTGTTGTTACCATTAGTGGGCAAATCTCACAGTTGCCTCCTGGGGATTCCGTTTCAGGAGCTTCCTTTGGATCTTTTGTAGCTGGTAGCGGATTAGCAGGCTCTGCGGCTTTTGGTTCCAATTTAACTCCTTCTATATCACTCAGTTCTAATCCGAGTGGATTATTCATTAGTTCAGGTAGCCTCGCCAATAACGGATCTGATTTAGTCGCAGCTTCCTCCGCCCTTGCCAGTGGCGTTGCTGCTAATTCGGCTGCCACTGTCGCACTTGCCAGTGGGAATGCCGCTTTCCCCATCGCAAACTCCGCTTTAGCCAGCGGTAATGCGGCGTTATCCACTATCGCTTCCGCGCCTGCTGGAGTATTTCAAGCATACACAGCATCGTCTACTGTTATATCCGGATCTCCCGTTGGCGTGGACAACTCAAATCGAATTCAAACGATCCGTACTGTTCCAACAGATTTTCCAACATTTTCTTCTCAAGGTACTCTTACCACCGGGGGCGGGAATTCTAACAATAATAACACTGCTTACGATTCTACAAATAACCAAACTATATTAGTTTATCAAAATTCTTCTGGTTATCCAACGGCTGTTGCTTACACAGTAACAGGGACAACTGCAACAGCGGGTACACCCGTTGTTATGGAGTCTTTTTCTGGTTTTCCTAGTATTGTTTCTATAAATAGTACACAGTCTGTCGTAGTTTACACTCGATCGGCAGGTAGTGCAGGTACTATTAGAGCCGCTGTTCTTACATCGTCAGCTGGTAGAACTGTTTCTTTTGGGGTTGTTGGTACTGCGGCGACAAATGTGTACAGTTATGCCGGGTATAACCTTACTCCTATTGGCTACGATGTTTCTACATCTAGAGTAGTTGTAGCCTATCTTCGTAGTACTACTATTGATTTATTTGGAATTGTAGGTAGTATTTCCGGTACAACTATAACATGGGGCACTCCTACTGCAATTGACGCTAATAATAATAATTACAGTACATACGCATCCTTTGTCTATTTTTCTTCCCAGAGTAAATTATTAATTGTATATTATGACAGTGCTGTTACTGGCACTGGGCTTGTACGATACCTTACAATTTCGGGTTTAACTCTTACGCCATCTACTGCTTCTACGTTTTATTCAGGTACATCTTATTTTATATCTACTGCTTATTCTACTGTCGCAAACAAGTGTGCCATCTTCTTTGAGAGCTACGCTAATGGAGTTTCTGCCGTTGTCTTAGATTTCAATGGGTCCACTTTTAGTGCAGGCTCCCGCACTGTATCTCCATCTTTATATAACGCTGATTATTATTACTATATGAGTTCTGCCTATTATTCTTCTTCGGATAAGTTTATTGTTACTGCTGGTTATACTAATTCTGGCGCTGTTGTTTGTAGCATCGTAGGCACCTCCATCATCTTCGGTCCGTTTCGTGCCTTTCCCGACTATTACAACACCGCTAATTATACATCAGTATCTTTATTTTCAAGTTTAGGGGTATTTGTCGTTGTAAGATTGATCGCGAGCGGTGCAATAGCTTATTACGTTGTAACGTCTTTATCATCTAATTTGCTACAACCCACTAAAAATGGCTACCCTAATTATATTGGGGTCGCTCAAAGCACCGTTGCTAGTGGATCTTCTATTAATGTTAGGTTGCCTGGGTCTGTCGACAAGAATCAAACCGGATTAACTACTGGTTCTTTCTATTATTTAAATCCCACGACTAGCGGCATAACGACAGCCTCTGGCCAGCCCGCAACCTGGAGTGGGAGTTACCCCGAGAGCTGGCAACCAGTAGGAAAGGCTATAAACTCTTCGAGTTTGATTTTAACTGGTATACTTTAATAGCGTGTCGTTTAAGTTCTCACGCAATCTATGAAAACAATTTGTCGGCTTCCGGATTTTGAAGTTCCTAACGTCAGTCTGTATCTTTATTCGGACGACACCCCCATCTCTGTGGAAAGCGATCGAACCATCATCGGGGATCCCGCTAACCCCAGTTTATATATCTTAGATTGCAAGACATCTAACTGTGTTCTTCACGAAGATGTTTCGGAACCCTCGGATTGGTACGGGTGGAAGTACACGTACACGGATGAGGACGGCTGGGAATTAAACCCTCAATGGGAACCTCCTATCCCTCCTCGTCAGTAATCAGATAAACTAAAGGAATAACGGGCGGTTAATGTGACTGAATACTCTCCTCTTGTCTTAATAAGCGGGGCGTATAGTCAACTTCCGCCCGGTGATTTCATTGAGGGAGTGAGTCCGGGGACCGTTACCCCCGTAAGTGGTTTAGGCGGCGGTGGAGACCTAAACGCTGGGAATGTTTCCGTTTTTATTCAATTAAGTGCTAACCCTAGTGGACTCATCTTCGCCAACAACCGGTTAGGTTTTGATGGTGTTTCGCTTGTTAATTCTGCCGCAGCTTCGGCTTCTGGGAACGTAGCCCTTAGTACCGCCAGTCGAGCTTTGGCAAGCGGTAATTCCGCTCTGTCTCTTGCTTCTACAGCTCTAGCGAGCGGGAATGCGGCTCTCTCAGCTGCGGCAGCCGCAGGTACGGGCGCTGCCAATAGCGCTACTTTTACAGCAAGTGGTCCCCTTCTTTCTGGTACTCCAGTCGGCTTTGACAATCGCGGCTTTGTACAGGCGGTCTTTGGAAGCTCTCCGACTAATAACGGATTCAATAATTTTTTAGGAGTAGCTCGTTCTGCAGCAGCTAGCGGCGGAACCGTTACTGTCGATTTTGCCGATACTGTCGTTACTAATCAAACAGGGTTAACCACTGGATCTACTTATTACGTAAATCCCACCACGAGCGGCTTTACTACAGCTTCTGGTCGACCTGCTTCCTGGACCGGCGCTATCCCGTGGGCACCAGTAGGTCGGGCTGTGTCTACTTCGGGGCTACTTCTTTTCAATATTATTTAAATCCCTAACTTATCGTTATATTCTTTTACACGTAAAGAGTAACTTTAATCCTGTTACTTCTTTCCGCATTACAATTAAAAAGTTTGAATGCTATCGATGAGCAACGGTAAGCACTGCATTTTGGAGCTATATCGCGCTAGTGCTGCCAAACTAAATGATGAGGCGCTGATCCGGAATATCCTTGAGGAGGCTGCTCGGGTTTCAAACGCCACTCTGTTAGATATAAAAACGCATCCATTTATCCCTCAAGGTGTAACGGGATTTGCCCTTCTAGCTGAGTCTCATATATCAATTCATACTTGGCCTGAGAACGGTTACGCGGCGGTAGACGTTTTTACCTGCGGTGAGAAGACTGATCCAGAAATTGCCTGTAAGTTTTTAGCAGAAACTTTTGAGGCTAAATCGCATCACATCATTACTCTTGACCGTTATTTACCCGACCTTATTACTGCCTGACATCATTTCCCACCTAAAATAGTAGTCAGGCGCACACTTCTGAGTGAGCGAACAAGATCTACTGTTCGAACTCAAGTGTTTACAAAGAAGTTCTGCCCGTAAACGATTCAGAAAAGATATTTTTGAAGCGTGGGGACACTGCGCTTACTGCGGTTCCGATAGAGCTACCACGTTAGATCATGTTGTACCGCGAGCTAAGGGCGGATCTACTTGCCGTAGTAATCTAGTAGCTTCCTGTGCTACCTGTAATTTACAAAAGTCAGACTCTATCTGGTTTACTTGGTTTAGGGCACAGGAATTCTGGTTACCAGAGCGCGAAGATCGCTTACTCGAATGGGTCAATCAAGATCATATGAAAGTGGAGTCTGCTAGAGAGTACACACAGCTCTGTCAGACTCCACTAATTAGTCCAGCTTTTACTGCTTCGCCAGACGGGTGATGATACCTGCCAGTATTTCGATCACTCGGTAATACTTGGCAACAGCGTCGTTATCCCGTTGCGTTGGCGTAAGGTTTACGATCAGGACTGCCAACGCGTGGATGGCGAATAAGATTTCAAGCAGGGTTTTAGCGTTGGCTAATAGGTTGTCCATAAGACCTCCTGGATACTTTTATCTTAAATGGTCTCCGAGTTTGTTCCTATTCTCTTTTGAAGTTGCTTTTTATTTCTAACATCCCGCCTAAGAGTTCTTGAGCTTTCGAGCCGTCAGGCCGGTGCTCTATATATGTACTTTTAGGGGGCTCCAGTTTATCCCATTCTCTTTTTATTTGTTCTACTTGTTTGTCTACGTCGTTTAAGGTTGTATCTATTTTCCATAGTACCCAGTCGTGTTTACAGTAACGCAGTACTAATTTTAGTATTTTATATTTTTTGAGTATAGGGAAGTGGTCAGCAAAGTCTCGTATAACTTCGTAAATAAGTGCAAACCAAAAATTGTACTCAATTTTTTTCATTGATCTTACTTAGGATCAACTGATCTAATTTATCATTTATGTGGTTAAGCCTATCTTTAATCTCTGTTAAGCCTGAATTTAAATCGGCTTTTGAAGCGTAGTTAATTGGGAATTCAGCTACAGTTTTTTCTACGTCATCTAATCGTTTTTTTACGGAATTAAAGCGATCATTTAATATCGTTTGTCGCTGTTGGTGAGACCAAGTAAATAAGCCGAGTACAGTGGCGGCTATGGCTACAAGTGCTTCGGCTCCCATTCATCCGATTTCTATCTTTTTGAATTTTAGATCTTCTGTATTCTTACCGACCATAAAATATCGTTTAAACTAACAATATTCAGGGGGCTTAAAAGTGAGCCAATTTACTAAAAATCTTGAACTCGATAACCTCCTTGCGAGTGGTGTGTCGACGACGAGTTATCGGTCATGTTCTACCTCTTTTGATCAGCGCCGTACTCTCGACGCAAGCGGCGTGGTAGTTGTTACCTCTTCTCAGCGTGAATACGCAGCTGACGGTGTATACGGTATCTCCGATTACTACGAGATGACCGTTAATGCTACCGGCGTTCTTCGTGTCAATATTCGTGAAGTTAATTCTTGCGGAAATATTATTGTTCTGGATGCTTCAGGTACCGAAGTTTTAACTGCTGCTCCTTCTAAGTTCAGCTCCCGCGCTAACTCAGTTACAACCACTAATATTAATTCCTCCGGTGTTTACTATACCTATATTCAACTGAAGGGTCGTAGTGGCGCTCAATATAAAGTCGGTCTGGATGTGACGCCGGCCTAATGCACATCTCCCAAAAGGGAGTCGATCTCGTCAAACGTTTCGAAGGTCTAAGCCTGACCTCCTATCAGTGTGAGGCGCGCGTGTGGACTATCGGGTATGGTACGACGGGTTCTGAAGTCGGCCCCAATCAGACGATTACAGAGCAACAGGCTGAGAGTCTCCTGCGTAGGGACTTATCTTACTTTGAATCCAAAGTTTCGGATTCATTAAAAGTATCTGTTAATCAGAATGAGTTTGATGCCCTTGTAAGTTTTACGTTTAACGTTGGTATCTCGGCGTTTAGAGGCTCCACCCTTTTAAAACTCTTAAATGACCGAGCTGATAGACAGATCGTTGCCTCAGAGTTTTTAAAGTGGGTAAAAGTGGGAGAAAAGATTAGCGAAGGATTAAAGAATCGGCGCGAGCAGGAGAAATCGCTATTCTTAGCCAAGCCTCTCCACCCTCTTTTGAGTTCGTCCATCGTTGCGAAACAAGACACGTGGTTGAAACGGGAGTCGAAGCAGGCTTCTGATCTGCCTGCTGAGAAGAAACTTTTTGTTCCCAAAGGTTCCGCTCACGCCTGGGATCTTATATCTATTGTTCCTGGGTGTTCGGATTACAAAATCAAACTGTCCGCCCAACCTGATCGTGACTGGTGGTTCTATCCCGATCATTGGAAGATAATAAACGATATCAAAGAGGAAGTACACGAAGACTTCAAACACCCAACTAAATTAGTACTTGATGTTCCTTATTACAGTCAGAGGGATAACAAAGTAGATCCAATGCGGACCTGCTTTAGTAGTAGTTGTGCGATGCTACTTAAGTACCTGAAACCGGCTAGCATCGCTAACGATGACGAGTACATAAAAGTTGTCTACGCTTATGGTGACACCACGGATGCTTCCGTCCAAGTAAAAGCTTTGAAGGACTTCGGTGTCCGCGCCGAGTTTCACCAGGATTTTGGCTGGAGCGACATTGATTCCCAGCTAGCCCGTGGCATTCCCGTCCCTATTGGTGTTTTGCACAAGGGTTCTGTACAAAATCCCACAGGCGGAGGCCATTGGCTTGTAGTCATAGGTAGAAATGAAGATAATACAAAGTATGTTGTGAACGATCCGTTTGGGGAGATGGACTTAATAAATGGAGGATATGTTTCCTCTAACGGAAAACATTTGTTGTATTCCAAGAAAAATCTAGGACCTCGATTTATGGTTGAGGGACCTGGGACCGGTTGGGTTATTAAGGCATTCGTATGAACTCGACCGCGTGGGACAACGTAGCCCGGTGCGCTGACATCCGTGCCCAGGAGAAAACCTTTAATTGGGATGAAGATTCCAGTCCTCTAGGGGATTTAACAACCCGCGAGATGGCCCGGATGCTAAGTTATCGATCTGCGCTAATTGAAAATCTTGTCCGAGACTTCCAAGAGCATTACGAATTTCCAAGGATTTGACTGGCAATCTGTTCTTGATACTTGGGATGTTAAAGAAGAGCAAATTAAAGCTGACTTTTTAGAAGTTTTATATGACTTGTATAAACCTGAAGACCATACTTATACCGGTCTTTGGCAGCGTTTTGAAAAAGATGCTGCGGTGACTCTCCGTGATTATTGGGCTGAGGGTAATGTTAAGACTTTTCGTTTAGATACTGATGAACCTAAAATAGAAACATCTACTAAGTAATTGTGTCTAGAAATTACGATCAAGAATATAAGAATTACCAGGGTACAGACGCTCAAAAAAAGCGTAGGGCTGCGCGTAACAAAGCTCGCCGTCGTTTGGAACGAGAAGGTCGTGTTCGTAAGGGCGACGGTAAGGATGTGGATCACCGCGATGGTAATCCCCTGAATAATTCTGACGCTAATATAAGAGTAATGAGCCGTAGTCAGAACCGGAGCGAACATTAGATGGCGATCGTACCTGGATCAGATGCCTCAGGAAAGGCCCCTGAAGCCTTCGGCGGCTTGATGCTGCCTCCAGGTTTGAATGGCTATAACGTCGAGCCTCTACTGGGTGTTCGTCGCGTCATGCAGCTTGATGACGCAAACCGAATTGCGGCCCAGCTGGAAAAAGATCGCGGCGCTTATATAAGGCCCCCTATCGGTCCGGTTGAATACGCCGAATCAAATATTAAAAAGTCGACGGCGCTTACCGGAGTTGCCGGTTATAACCAACGGAATATCCCTATTCCGGACAGTGCCGATGATATGAGCCAGGCGCAGTACATGCAGGCCACGCTCCAGAGCACTCCTGAGCAACGTATGCGTATGAGGCAGGCTCTCGCTGTGGGCAAACAGAACTTCTTAAATAATCATCCAGTTTCTCGGGAGTATCCTTTAAACACACATAATATGATGAATAATCTTTTAGCCTTAGCTAAGCAAAAAATACAATCAAAGTAATGAGAGATTCTGATTTTCCTGTTCGTTTAGCCGGTCAGCGGTTAGGTCTTGAAGCCTATAAACTGACTGGTATAACTCCAACGGAGATTACCCGTCGTCTCCGTTATCAAGAAACTTTTCCCCGTACCTGATCATGCGCTTCGCTGGCCCGATGCTCGACCTGCAGCCTGAGGAGATGCCTTACGTGTCGCAGCGCTACGCCGGCAGCGTGGCCAAGGAAAACCCTGGTCTTGTCGAACGCATCACTGCTGCTATCGTTCCGGGACAGCAAGCCGCCGAGCATGAGCGTCCCGCTCGATAGTCTTCATCGCGTAACCCTCGACTGGATAACTCCGCAGGCTGAGCGGGTTATTGCAAGACATGCTCGGGCCTCCACGATTGATCCGGATCGTTCGGAGTATCTCGGGCTTTTAAAGTACTGCATTTCTCACGGACATTACAGTGTCTTTGAGCAAGCTTGTGCCGCCTTCGAGATTATTACTTCCCGAGGTATCTCGGCTCAAATTATTCGCCATCGTTCTTTCTGTTTCCAGGAGACAAGTCAGCGATACTGCAATCCACTCGATGTACTTGGACATCACGTAGACGATATATCAGAGTTTGAACTGCGTTCGCAAGACCTTAAGAACAGGCAAAATAGCGAGCCCTATACGGATGACGTTATTGAGTCCAAATACAGGAACCGTATTCGAGATGTATTTTCGGATGTAACCAAGCTGTACGACGACATGCTCGCGGACGGCGTGGCCAAAGAAACAGCTCGAAACATCCTCCCTATGTGTTCGCCCACCCGGCTGCACGCGCAAGGCAATATGCGCAGTTGGCTCTTTTACGTTGGGCTCCGTTCTGTCCCTGGTACGCAACGAGAGCATCGATACATTTCTAACTGCGTTGGCCGAGAGCTACGCGATTTGATGCCAGATCTGATCGGTGCTGTCGTTCGAGCCGCTATGGACAACCCTGCTTCTGGGCTCGAAGGTTGGAAATTTATTGATACCTTGCAAGCTGGCTAAAGGAAAGCCGGGGTTCATGGCCCCGGCTCTATTTCCTTACGCGCATTCCTAATTATAACAGATTATTCCAGGGATCTACTGCGTTCGCCGGAGCTTTTACTTCATTAGGTACAGCAGGAGTAGGGACAAACGGCGCCGGACGCATGTTGCTCACAGCGGTTGGTTGCTGCATCGCAGTTAATGCTTTTTTAAGTTCAGTGTTTTGTAGCGCTAGAGGTTCGACCTGCGCTCGTGCCCATTCCTGAGCGTTAGCCGTCAATTGATCAAGGGCGTTTTGCGGATGTGGGAATGTGTAGATCGTTCCGGCTGGCGTGTCTACTTTGTTTCCGTTCTGTACGGCTATAAGTTCGTCCAGGAACTGTGCTGTCCGATCAAGAGGAACCTCTGCCTGGAATGAAAGTTCCTGCGGACTGATTATTCCTCTGTATTTTTCATATAAATATTTGAACGCTTGAGCGACCTTCACCGCCTCCGCCCTCTTCTCCTGTTTGCTTCTTTGCGTTTCATAGACAGATGTCGCCGCGATCATCGCTGCCCCCGTGGCAGCCAGAGCAGTTTTAATTTCACTTGGGTTTACAGCTGCCGCCCCTATCGTTCCGGCGCACCCTGCGACCAAAATCGCAGCAAATACCTTTTTACTCATCTGATTGATTTTTTGGTTGATCGTGTTCTTCGAAAGCTGTGTCCCAGCTGTTCGGTGAGCTGGCCCAGTCTATCGGTGATGGCAATCTATTTTTACCAGAGGCAGCTCGATCTGTAGATGGATCGAAAGGCTTTAGTCGTATTCCGGTGACAACAGCTTTTCCGTTGATGTACTTAGCCGCGATTCCGGGGATCTTCAATACGTTGTTAGTTGTCTCTTTGAGTCGATCCACAAACCGTGGCTTAGCGCTGTGCTTGTATCCGTTTGATTTGCAGTAATTTACGTAGGAAGCGTACACTTCTGTATAGGCGTTCTTTACATAAAGTCCTCGTTCGGATTCGTCGATGGTTGGCCTAAAAGCGCCGCCACCTAACTGGGTATTGCTGTTGGGAGCGTAGAGAGCACAATCAGCCAACCATGCGCAGATCGGGTTGTTGAATACCAGAGCATCCAAGTTGGAAGCGTTCAGGTCTGGGCAGTACTTAACTGGGTTTGCCAGAACGTCCCTCATCAGGTCGTAGGGCATCTCCAGTAGCCACGTGGCAATACCCGGTAGTTCATCCGTGAACTCTCCCTCAATCCGATCAGGGAACACACTGATGAGGTTGCGTCGCTTCGATGGGTCGATTACCTGATCCATCACGATTGTGAGTCGCCGCCGCTCTAGACCAGAGCTGATATCAGAGCTGCTGATGTGCTCGTTACTAGCAATCGATACAAGCAGCTCTGGCTTGAAGTTGACTACTTCCTTTCCGTATTTTCTCTCGGCGCGAAGGGTGTCACTTGAAGACGTTAGTTTCTTCAACGTATCCAGTCGCTTACTGAAGGAAGCTTCGTCCGTAAGCAGCAGTAACCGCTTACCGATCAAGCTGTGACACTCGAACCGGTTGGTTTCTATCGTTTCTAAGTCCGACGTGTGGGTACCCGTGTACCCTGCGAGTGCAATCAAGATCTGCTGCATCGTCGACTTACCCGAGCCGCCGGGTCCGATCAAGTGCAGGAAGCGTTCTCCCGTTGTGTACCCGGTAAGGACCGCACGGCAGAAAGCCCGGATAATCGGAGTCTTGTCTTTGCCTACCGCCCATTCCAGCCAGCTGAGGAAGTTGGGGCACTTTGCATTTCTGCTGTAGTCAAACAGCAGTTTGGTTTGGAAATAAAGGTCTTTCTGGTTGCCCTCGGTGAACTCCAGAGTCTCTGCATCTAAGACACCATTACGGAATGGAATCTTCCCTCGGTTGGATTGCCAGATCGATGCTCGACCAGCTCTAACAGACTTGAGCAGTTTTGCTTTGAGTAGCTGGTAGACAGAGTTAACCGTCGCGGAAGTGTACTTAGAAAGTACCCCAGCTCGCACAAAGGTATCTAATGTTTTGATTACCCTACGTTTAATATGCTGCTCATCGTTTATAAACCAAACACCTTCGTCCTGATCGTAATGGAAGAACTCGTCAAGACCAGAATCGAATAAAAAGGTGTCTCCATAATTGTTTACGATAATATCAGCAATATCGTTTTCGCTGAACTGTCTATTGTTATTCTGGATCTGTATTAGTTGTGTCGGGGTATTTGGTGTCGATTGCGGTTGTGTCATTTGTTTTTGTTTTGATGTTGATGTTGTTTTTTTAGGTGCGGGGGTCGGGGGTTCATCCCGCATGAACTGATCCAAGGTAAGGACCGAGTTGGCCGGCGTGGGCTTCGTAGCCTTTATCTGTTCCTGTACTTCTGCAGGACAGAATGAATCGAAGATGTCTCGGTTGTAGTACTTAACTTTTTTCCAGACCGCTAGTTCACCTGCTTCAGATGCGACCGCAATAGCGGGCTTGAGGTTCGGGGCATCGTAGATGCTGCCTAGGATCCGGTTGAATTTGCCATCCAGCTCTGGGTCATACTCGTATATACAGTAGAAGACTTGGTTCGAAATGTCAAGAGGTGACTCCGAGAGGGGGATCCCCTTCTCCTGAGTCCAATTGCTCCACCCGATCAGTTCCTTCAGGGCCATAGCCATCGCGAAGGATCGATCCTCTACTGAGCCCCCTTCTAGGATGTGCCGAACCTGAGCGCTTAACAGGGGTTCAAGCTGTAGCCCACCGGCTACAGGGGTCACGCTGAGGCAGACGGTAGGATCTAAATCCTCTTTCTCAGTTTTCGGTAAAGTTAAATATTTTTGATACGCTTCCTGGATTTTTTCCTTTGGTATGTATTTATCTGTTACGCGAATGAGATCCTTGGTATTTTTTGCGCCATAAAATAAATTCACCGTCGAAGTGGCTCTCATGTCCGAGCCGGGAATCTGCCGCGCTATTTCTTGCGTGAGCCATCTGTGGAAACCAGGCTCGATGATCGGCTGCTCTAAGCCGAATACCAATCGAAATCGGGGCCAGTTATCAGTGCTGCTGGGCGAGTAGTAAGCAAAAGATAGATATTTCTGACAAATTTCTAAATTATCTAGATCTGTTACCTCTAATTCTTGTTTCTGTATTTTGTCACCATTATCGTCTTTACCGTCTGCTTGATTATCGATATCAATAATAATTAAACCAGCTTTTATTGCGTTTGTTTCTCCCTTACTTCGTTTGCCTCCAATTAAATGCCAAGCGCAGAGTCCTGCGCCATTGATTGTTAGATCAGCAATCGCTTCTATATCGTCTTCTTTTTCTTCCCAGTTGCTATTAAAAGCCGTGAAGTTTCCTCCTGCTGCAATCTTGCCCGCCTTGGGGTTGATATGTTTTTTAACTTCTTTGTTGCAGGAGAAAAAGAAATTCATGGCTTGAGCGCGTGGTGCCATTGTGGCACGCCTACCCAGTTCCTGCAGTGGAAGTGGGCCTTAAGTTACCTAGTTTGATTCGTAAAATTTCCTGAGGACCTGCATCCACTGCTCTTTATGTTTTTCGACTTGCTCTTTTCCGAAAGTAAAAACTTGTACTGAATACTCTTTTACTGGAGTCGACACAATTATCTGTGTTTTATCTATTTTTATTCCTAGGCACGTCTCTGCTGCGATCGTGTATGCAGCTAGTTGAAGTTGAGTTTTCTTTAACTTGAAGACTCCACTAATTAGAGCCTTTCTAGTTTGCTCCGGGATGTCGGCTTTGGCCTTCGGGAAGTTAGCTGAATAAGGTCCGACACTGGTCTTGAAGTCACCTAAGATTATTTCTCCGTTACTGTCCCGGTAGATGACATCACAGCAGCCGGCGTAACCCCATCCTGTTACGTCGTCGTAATAGTGAATTCTCCCTACACCGTCATCTCCTACATAGTTAGACCACTGCGGCTGATTAAATGGCTTCTCACTCCATAGCACTTTTCCATTGCTAAATAGTTCATCCAGCTTCTCCGGCATATTATCCCAGTACGGCATATAGTCTGCCGGAGGGTACACCTGTAGTCCTCTAATATGATTCTCTACCGCGTTGTGAATCCAGCTTCCCCTTTCAGCTGCTTTTTCCATCGCGCCTGGGTTCATGACGTTCCAGTGCGCTAATTTTTTTCGTGTCTCATCCGTTTGAGTTGCGGATAAGACACTTGTTACAGACGGCAGCGGTCTGGGCACACCGTCACAGATGTAATGCCGTAAACCGTTGACAGTTAATCGTGTTTGGGACACATTATTGTGTCGAATTAATTACATACTAGCGGAATCAGAAAAAACTAACTGGTGACCTCGGCTCTTCATCCTCCTCATCTTCATCGCCATCCTCATCATCTTCCTCTGCTTCATCCTCTTCACCCTCTATAAAGAATTCGGAAACGTGATAAGCGAACTCGCGTTGATGGCTATTCAGATCTTCTGAAAGACATAAGCCAGCACTAAATGAGTCAGTAACGATTCCTGCGCACGTCTCAGCATCCCGTGGGACCCCTTCGGGATCGATGCACTCTTGCAGGAGTTGATCAGAAACGAGTAGGGCACAGATTTTGTCCAGTTTTTGGTTGGTTGCGACGAGTTGTTCGAGTACATGGCGTTGAAAATCTTCGAATTTCTGTGACCGTGATTTTGTCATTGGAGTGGCGGTAAAGGGTCTACACGGTCCCAATCAAGTCCAAACGTGACTTGGGTTCCGTCGTGCCAGTTGTCCGGTCGCTGGAACACGAACCAACAGGACGTTACCGAATCCCGTGTGGATCCGATAGCCCTGAATTTAGGTCGCGGGCTGAGGACAATCATATTCGAAAGCTTATTTTTCAGTAAGAAAGTACGCCTTTTAGTGACCGGCTCTATGAATGAAAGTCTGTCTAGAATTGCTATACCCTTTTGTGCTATCTGTATTCCGTATTCCAGTATGTACTCATTGAACTCATATGATCCTAGTGTAGAAGCTACAACCCAGTCGTAATTCTTTGAGCGTTCCCCAACCCACCAGACGGGATCCATCAGGTTCTCTGGATCCTGGTTTGTCGTCACACTGAAGTTATGGGCACGCAGCTGATCCGACAGCACGTTAAGCGGATCGTGTGGGACCAGGATCGAGCCTTGGATATACGAGTGTTTGATCAGGGCATGGGTGACCCCTTTGGGAATGCTGTAGAAGGTGTCCACAAAAACCTGTTTTGATTCCAAAGTTTACCGGGGCCGCCCCGGCTGCGCGTTCATTATGTAACTAATATGAGGGATATGCCTCTTAAGAAATGCTGAATCTTCAGTGGCGTACACCCGAACAGGATTTTTTACATCGCCGTGTTCTGGCGGATGCGAAGAAGTTAGATAAGGATCAACTTTTAGAGATTTTTGCTGAAGTTCACAGCCAATACTTGTTACGTAGTCACCTCTTCGCTCGACTTTCTGCTTGGTGCGCTCGCACCGGCGTCATCCTTCCGAGTTTTCAGGAGTTACTAGAACCCAGAACTGTTGACCATCCGCTTGAGTCGGAACGAAACCCAAACGTTGGATGTACTGACTCATAGCGCTACGCCGTGTGGAGGTAGGCATAGAGACAATCGAGTGTCCTGCGGGTATCTCTCGAATTGCTCTCTGGGTTAGAACGAAGGCTGCTCGAAGGTGATGCAATCCTCTCGATTGTTTTCCGGATGCGGCTGAAGCTGCTCTCCTGTTTTTTCTACGCCAGTACCAATCCCTGGCAGCTCGTTCGGAAGGAGTAATTACTAAAGCTATATTCCAAATCTTGTCATCAAACTTTTCTAAGAATATAAAAACCCAAGAATTTTTAACTTTGGTTTTATAAGTTCGAAATTTGTTCTTATTCATAAGGCAGAAAAAAAAGGGCAGCTTTCGCTGCCCTACTTGGCTTTCGATTGAAGTCTAAGTCAGAAATCAATTCCTAAAGCTTTCGCTTGTTCTTCGGTTAACTCCACCGCCTTCTTACCCGCTGCTGGGGGCTCTGGTTTTTCTGTTTTGGCAGCGCTCGGAAGACTCGCCTTAACATCAACAGATGCGAAGGTTCGATCAAGTCCGGATGGATTCGCTGCTGCAAATTGAGCTTTGATCTCCGTGTGGTCAGCACCGAGAGGAAGCTCGACCAGATTGGCCCCAGGAATGTGCGAACGGAGCGCCGCCGCGATGAGATTCGTTCCATCCCCTTTAATCCAGGCGTTGATATCCTCGATCAGTTTGGCTTCCTTTTCGTCGGCAGCGGGACGATCGGAGAATTCCAGTGCGTTGAAATTAATCTTGGCACCATCCGCCCCCGTCATCGGGTCGCGTTCATTAAAAGATTTTGTGACAAATTTGGACGTTGTAATAACAGAGGCGCAATTGATGCGATTGTTGTACAGAGTCTGGAAGTAGGAGATAAAGTTCTTTTGACTCGATTTACCCGAGATCATAGAAGTCGTCACACACCGAGGCGGTAGCAACCTGTGGTTAGGACTGACTCCAATGTAGGCAATCCGAAGGAATTCCTCCTGGTTGCGCATCCCGAGATTCCCGAAGAAAGGGGTGAATCCGAGCAGGATGAACTCGATGGGAATACCGTTATCATTCCGATCGACAATGGCGGAGTCAGGGTCTACGTCGGACTTCCAGCGCCGGGCTTGTAAGTCAATGCGAAGAGTGTGAGGAGGGACATTACAGAGAATTTCATCCTCGGAAAATTGGCCAGCGATAAACACCATTGGTAGTTACCAGGAATCAGAGGGAGAAGTCGATTGAACCAAGAGCAGCGGTTGCCACTTTCCCTTTTTCGGGATCGGCTGCTTTTTTCGGAGCAGTCCGCGTGGACTTCGGCAGATAAAGGATCTTTGAGACGTTGTAGTTAAGGTATTGCTTATCGTCCTTTTCACTCGTGTTTACGTTGCCCACTGCGATTGTTGGGGTTCCGGGGGCTAACTCAGATAACTGTTTCGAAAGCTCAGCCCAGGCAGTGAGCTTGAACCACGATGTCTCATTATCTTCTGTTTGCCAGGCGAGAGAACGGTTGGTGACTGTTGTGTCAGACAACTCAACTTCATCTGCTTTAGGACCCAGACCTCCCGTAGCTACAAACAGATTTACCGCAAGAAGATCGTCAAAGTTTTCTTTCGTAACGATCAGAATTGGTTGCATCTGTAGCACACCGTCCGGCGTTGCCCGCGTAGGACCAATCGCTAGAAATGTTTCGTCTTCGGTCAGCTTCTTAATTAACTTTCCGACGTAGTGATCTTTAGTCTGGATTAGTTGAATCTTCGTAGGTACACGCTTGTCGTTTGACGGAAGAGCTTCCGCCAACGCGTTTACTTTTTCATCGTCTATTTCTGCTTCAGCAGTTAGTCGCAGTCCCAGGATGAAAACGTTCATCTTTTAGTTTTCGGTAGATGGTCGATCGGTGGACGTTAAATACCTCAGCGAGCTGCTGGACGCAGGCGCCTTGGCGTCGGTAGGCTAACAGGAGTTTGAAGTCTCCGTTAGATATTTTTGTATTTCTTCCTAAAACATAGCTGAAATGATATGGATTCACGCATTTTACGTTCTTGCAGCTAGTTTTAGACGTGTAGGCTTCTCTTGGTACATCTAAATATTTTAGAATAACGTCTCTAATGTAAAATCGTTTACTGAATGCGTAAAGACATGGGTTGTTGTTGCATACGGATCCCTCCCACAGTTTACACTCGTTTTGTTTGAAGTTATTAAAAGCTAGATCGAAGAACAACTTAGAAATATAAGAGTTCTGTGTTTCTTTATAAGTTAGAAAGAATTTATCTGGGTCAAAAACCCGAGCGATGTCGCACGCTTGGGCCTGCGCGTGGTTATTATCGTGAGCACAGATAGCTAAGTCTATACTCTTATTATTCTTAGTTATTACCAGTAAGTGGTTTGTCAGTTTATTCAACGGTAACCAATAAAAAGCTGCTGCACTTTAACTCGTCATTCCGAGTCTTCGGCAAGCAGCTTTTATTTTATCTTGATCTATTCTCAAGTCATAGTGTTCAGCAACTGCACAGCTTTAGGTCCGAAGGAAATACCTTGTTCCTTAGCTTGCGTCAAGATCTGTGTTTTATTCAGACCTGAGGCTAACGCTCGCTTAATAGCGTTTTCACCGAGTGCGCCGGCTGTTCCTTGGGCGTCCACGAACTGGTTAAGGGATCCCTTCGGGTTGTAAGAGGCAGAGGGAGCGCCAGTCCAGACACCAGCCGACAGTGAAGCTACGGGAGCAGACGGTGTTTTGTAGAACTCGCTTTCTTTTGCTTGTACTGCCTTGGCAGCTTCGGGTCCGAACTTTAAGTTCTGTTGGAAAGCCAGATCTCGGATTGCCGCATCTGATAATCCTGCTGCCCTTGCGTTTTGAACTGCCGTCAAACCGAGAGCGCCTGCTGTTGCCAAAGGCCCTGTGTAGGTTTGTAGGCTTCCTAAACCTAAACTCTTGCCTGCTTCTGCTCCGAACTTGAGTCCTTCGGTTGTCGCCATCTTCTTGATGTCTGCATCTGTGTATCCGGACGCCCTTGCTTTGTTCAGTCCCTCAAGACCGAGGATTCCAGTGGTACCCTGTGGACCAATGTATTCGCTAAGCAATTTTTTAGCACCGTCGCTAACTTGTGCTCCGGGTGTCATAGTTACTTCCCTCGTTACTTGTGAGGATGTACGACCTAGGCGACCTCCTCGGCGATCCTTGGGAGCGAAAGTTAGTTTTAACTCGGGAAAATACTGGGCAAGTACGGACTGAGTTGCTTCACGACCCTCTCTATTGGTATACGGCAACGTGAACCCAAAGTTTTCACCAGCAAAACCGTAATCAGCCACGTTACTTTTTAGGAATCTGTTTTGATTATAGGTTAACTCTACTCGTTGTTAGTTTCCTCAAAAAATCTTTTAAGTTCGTGACCTTTACGTATAACCATATCCAAAGTGTTCAAAGCTAATCGAGCTTCTTCATACGTTCGAAATACTTGCGCTTTATCTTGTCCGGGTACGTATGTTACTACCGATTTATCCGCCAAAATTTTGCTAGCATACTTCCCATCAGGGTTGATGACGAGCCATACCTCGCGGAACCTTAAATGGGTGTGCGAGGCCATCTCGCTCTCTAAGTAGAGTCTGTTTTTCTTCGATATTTTAGGCGTATTTTTAGATACGCTTGTAGTTTGTTGTTTCTTAATGTTTACGGTGATTTTTTGTTGACGCTTCACTGAGCGAGCGTGGTTACTCGCCTTCAGCGGAGAGTCGAATGCCTCTGAGATTACGAAGACGCTTTCTTCGCCTGTAATAGCTCCGTAGTATTTACCGTCGCTTTTAACTGTAAAAACTTCCTTAGATGGATTTAACGGGATCTCAATGAGGTTCATTTACTTAGCTGCCCAGGAGTCACCAATACTTGCATCCGCCGAAGCGGGAACTGCTTTAAGAACTGTTTTAGCTGCGCGAACCATAGCATCCTCCAGGATATTTTTGTACTCTTCTGCCTTATCCTCACGTACTTCGAGAACGAGTTCATCGTGAACACAAGCGATCAGATGAGCGTCATCATTCAAGTGCTCGTTTAAGTTGCCGATAGATATTTTTAAAATGTCAGCTCCTGATCCTTGGATCAATGTGTTTGCGCACGCCATCATCGTGGCGTCGTCATAACTCAACAGTCGGCGTCGTCCTAACGCTGTTCTGGTATACGTCCATCCGTCTTCTACCAACGCCGCTCTTTCTTTGTGCCACTGACGCAACCGTGGGTATGCGTTGTGAAACGCCATGTGCGCCACTTTTGCCTCAGACAGAGATATTACTTTCCCTGATTGTGCAGCATATGTTTTATATTTTCTGTAGCCCATGCCGTATAGTAATGCAAAATTAAGTGTTTTACCGTCTTGCCGCTCATCTTTAGTTACATCGCTTATATCCTTCTTATAAATTAAACTAGCCGTAAGTGTGTGCAGATCTATATCCTCATTGAATGCTTTGCGCATTTGCGGTATGTTTACTAGCTCAGCTCCGAGTCGCAATTCAATCTGCGAGAAGTCACAAATAACAAGTTTGAAGCCCGGTTCTGCTACAAAGCATTCTCTAAAGTCCTTCGAGCGCGGTATCTGCTGAATATTTACAGCAAAAACTGTTTTTTGTTTTGTTTTAGCCGTCTTGGGGGATCCACTGGACGTGAACCGACCGGAGTTAGCACCCATCTGGTTGTACCCAGAGTGAATCCTGTTTGTCAGAGGGTTTAAATTATCTATTAATTTATTCACGTGCTCTAGTCTTGTCTCTATTTTTACTCGTTCGCGGTACAGAATTACCGTAGGGTTATCACTATCGAACTCAGCTAGTGCAATCTGACTTAAGGTTGCTTTTTCAGATTTAGCATCGGTCGGTAACGCGATACCCGCTGCTTTAAAAGCTTTTACAACCTGCGCTGTGGATCCTGGGTTGAATTCCTTCTTCGGGTTCTTACCTACAGCTGGTTTCCCGTCTATCCCTCGCGGCAGCTTGCTCTCTTCTGGCAGTGCCGCATCTAGGGATTCAATAAATTCCCTGGTTTTACTTTCTAAATCTTCCTCGATCTTTGCTCTTAAATTCTTAAGTTTGGTTACATCAGCAGCGAATCCCTTATAACACATACGTGCTACAGGTCGTACACACTTACTCTCTATCGAATAGATACCAAGAAGTTCTTCTTCTTTTAATTCATTCAGTTGATCTGCTGCAATCTTCGGCAGGATATCCACGTCGCGTGCTGCATATTCGATTTGTTCTAATGTCAGCTCTTCTGCTGACCAATCGGTCATCCGCTGTTCCTTACTGATCTCCAGCTGTAATCTTCTTTCCGCTACAGCTTTTAATCCGCATGAAACATCCGCAAAGTATGGTTTGCCGATCTTCGGACTAAACTTCTTCTCCTTAAACCCGGCCCTGAGGACCCTTTCCGCAATATACGTATCGAAAATCTTATTATTGAAGTCTATTCCTAGGTAATAAAAAAACTGTAGATCAAAATTTAGATTGTGCCCGATTAACATTCCTCGGGTTTCAATTAGCTGTTTTAGCTCCTTAGTGATATCGAATTTGAACAAATCAAATACGTAAATAGTTCTGTTCTCTTTGGTTGGATCCGCATCACACAGTTGGAGCAGGCGCGGTTTGGCAATGCCCGCCTGCAACCCCGTGGTTTCAAAGTCCGCGCAGAGTTTTTCGTAGTTCTTCAGGTCTTCGACGGCCTTTAACGCCGCTTCTGCTTCTGTGAGGTACTGGGTGTTCATAAAAAACAGAAGAAAAAGAAAGCCCCAGAGGGCTGGGGCTTGATGATAGTAGTTTTATTTGGGCTTGTCTAGTTCAAGCCATTCGGCTTTTAAAGAAGTTGAGTAGATAGCTATCGATATCAGCCCACATCTCCTTCATCATCTCTCCCTTTTCGGTAGCTCTAATTTTGTAGTAGACACGTTGCATACTTTCGGCTCGTCCACTCGTGTTCGAACGTGAGGATCCGACTGAGATCCCGCTTTTTTGCTCCACGAGATTATGCTTGCCGCACCACTTGAGTCCTTCCCGGAGGCCAATGTAGATAGGGCTCACGTGGAATGTATGCTTTCGCTCGACACCCGGCTGTAATTCCAAGGGCTCCCAACTGTATGTGCCTGCTTTACTTACTTCGCGGAAACCTTTGAAAAGAACAGAAGCGCTAGTGATATCTGTTGTTTCCCAACAGGAGTTCGCATATTTTACTGCGATGTCTTTGAGTGTTGTCCATTCGTCATTTCGTACCGAGGTGATCAACAGAGCCGCTCCGGTTGCCCAGTAGCCGTTTGCACTGCAGAGCGTTTCGATCAGCTCTTCTACGCCTGTCTCGACGGTAGGTTCAGGTGCCTTCATCCTGGGGGCTCGTACAGCACGTACAGCAGCCTTCTCGGTCGCATCACCGCCTTTGTGGGTCACCGACATCTTGAAAGCAAGAGACGCCAGAGTCGGGTTCTCGTGCTTAACAGCCATATCAAACAGCTTCTTACTGTCGATGGTGCTGACGTTGATTACCTTGGCGAGATCGATCTCGAAAGGTTTCCGCCGTTCCGGGTGAGCTACCTCCATGAGGGCCATTGCCTCATTGTGCTCGATTGGTGTGCTTTGCAAAAGAAATTGAAAGGTCATGTCTATGAGCCTTGACCGGTCAAGACTAACGAAGAACCTTTGACAGGTAAAGGTCCTAATAATTTTTTAAGGTTTGGTTTACCCTTTTGTCTTACCGCATACACCCGTTGTCTTTATCGCTTCTGCGCTCTCGACATTGGCTTTTCCTTTCCGGTCCCTGTCGATGACCTCTAACCAAGCTTTTATATCTTTCAGTATCTCGCAGCTAATTTCTTGTAGGTCTTGGGATTCCAGAATTACGTTGTTGTAGAGATCAGATAACTCGTGGATACCAAACGCTTCCTTTAAATATTTTTTTACAGGTATACATATGTCGTAACTAATACCCTGCTGTACAGGGGATACAATTGATATTACTTTAGGTCTATCTATTAGCTGTATTATGGTGTCTTCAAACCAAACTTTCGTAATCGTATTTTCTTGTACTAGGATATGACTGGGAGCATAGAACTCCTTTAATAGGTATACTTCTATCTTTACTTCTAGTTCTGATTCAGTAATATTACAAGAACAGTAATGTTCTACTACCTTTTCGAAGTCCTCGTTAGTTGTCTGGTAACCTGTCGTCAACTCTTCTCCACAAAGGTTTTCCGTCGATTTTTCCGTAACAAACGAACAATCCGGTGCCCGTAGCATACAGGGATCCGAGGGAAGCTTCATGATAAAACTCAGGAGGAACCTTGAAGAATGGACCGATATCTATAGCTTCTATAGCTTTTAGCGTTCTCCTGAGTTTATACTCGTCTTTAATTTTTTCGATTTCGTCTGCGGGGTCTGACCCCATCGTAGTTACCGCAAACATTTCTGAATGGAGTCTACAGTTGTTTCGTTGTTACGTAGGTCCACGGAGTAAACCTCATCACTGAAGTCCTTACATACACTCGGAACTTGCATGTTGATACAGATCGTAGACCACTGTGTTCCAGTATCATTTTTAAACTTGGTTAGTCTCCTTTTAAAGTTTTCATTTACTTCTGAGTTACCGTCAGTAATTAAAAGAACATCGGCCCGATCCCCCACAACACCTTTATCTACCGCGTGGGCTATTACGGCGTTGAAACTGGTCCCGCCACCTAGAGTCCAGTCGCCAATAAAATCAATTAGTTCCTTGTTATTCTTTCTATCCGCTAAAAGCACTACGGATTCTTGTATGCGTGTATCGAACAAGTGAATTCGAACTTCACGCTTTTCTCTGAGAGCTTCTTCAGTCACAACAAAAGCTATTGCTTTACTCCAGATTTCTGCGTCTCCCGACATCGAACCTGAAACGTCCACATAGAGAACAATCGGCCCCTTACCCTGCTCTTTTAAATTTGCCGTGTAGTCTTTAGTTAATAAAGTTTTTTGGGAATACTTCAGAGCAAAGAGAGCACGTCCCTGCGGTGTGTTTGCTAACGCAATCTCTGTCGGGAATGCTCGGGTCAGATCGTCGCTAAACTTTGCTCCAGTTATCGCTTCATAATTAGCTGCTGTCTTCTTAGCTCGTTTACGTTCGTGCCACACACGACGCAACGCACCAAGTTTTTTAATGATTGCTTTTAGATTTCGGTTACTCTTTAGTTTCTTCGCCAACTCTCTCTTCTCCGCGAGGTTACCTGTTGAGTGCCCTTGGCCAGCCTCGGTTCCGAACAGATTACTAATGCTCTCATCCGTATCGTCATTGTTCTTAACTGCATCGTCAATCACCTTGTGGGTTTGAGGTTGGATTGCTTCCCTTGCTTTCTGGAGTGCTTCGTTAATCGCTTGATTCAATGCCTTGCCGGCCATTCTCGCTTTTTGGGCGGCATCTTTATCTCCTTCGCTCACAGCTTTTTGATACTGTTCGCGAAGTTTCTGTAGTTCTTCGCTGCCGTTCGTAAGTAGTTGTACGTCGAACTGCTTTTCTTCTATAGCCTCTTCGATAATCTCAGAGATACTATTGATAACGTTGACAGCGTTGTTTCCAGCATTGAACTGCATACCTACGCTTCTGCGTAGAAGTTCCGGCCATGCCGCAGCCTGAGTCAGGTCGCTCATAATCGCCCACCAGATACCGTTTTCTGGTTTGTAGCCTTCTGGTATCGCTGTTGTGTCTCCGTTGCACACCTTTCGGTAATACTCCTCATAGGCATCCTCGGAGATCAACCACGTAACGTTATCTGCGTTATACAATCTTTCAAACAACTCCTTACCAAAGCGTGAAAGTTGTTTGATGTTGTAATGATCTACCAGGTAATGCACTGTTGGGCGAGCATCCCTAACGAAATCTCCCCACAGGAAATCCGCCAGCGCGGAGCAGGCTAAAGTCAGAGGCTCATTGTTGACGAGCCTTACAAGCTCGCTTTGTTTTGTGAATTCCATGTTACTTAGTGATGTCATTGATTGCTCTAGCGAGGGTCTCGCAGTGTGTTTGTAACTGTTGGACAAGCTTTACGCCTTTTGCCCGCGTGGACACACTCATCTTGAAGTTCTTACCATCAAGAATTTCATTTACTTTTTCGACAACTGTAGTCATGTCTCGGTGATACTTCCGCATCGAGATAACGTCATCATTTAGCTCTGACAGTCCGCGACTCTGGAGTCTGTGATTACGGCTAGAGTACTCAGCCATAATCCCAGCGGCTGCTCGTTTCGCATCGGCAAAGATACGATCAGCCGTAGGCACTTCCTGCTCTAACACTTCCTGAATAATTTTCTGATCCTCCTGTGTTTGGTATACGATATGGATTATAGAATTGTGCATGTGTTCTGGGTGAAGAATATCGTCCCCCTGAACAATCGCCCACGCTTTCAGGAACTTAAGAATTTGTACACGCCTGCGGTCTGAAATTACAATGCTCCGTTGTTCGAGTGCTTGCCAAACACAGCTAAACTCTTCTAGAAACTCGTCAGAGATTTTGATTGTCGCTGCCTGATCTTGCAGTTCTTTAAGTTCTTCTAGAGTTAAATGCTCTCCTACGTTTGGTCTATCCTCCATCCCCAGCGCCCAGGCATCCAACAATCCTTTCGATGCTGGCTTCTTAAGCGGTTCCACCGTGGGCCTAAACAGGAATCGATCAGCAAATGCCTGGAGTGATTCCTCATCAGGCCAACTGTTTGTTGCTGCGATTATAGATTGAATAGGTGTTTCTACATTTGTCTTACCGTTATTAAACGTTCGCTCATTCAGGAGCGTTAGCAGCGAGTTTAGAATCGCTGAGCTTCCCCTAAATAGTTCGTCGATAAACGCAATATGGGCTGACGGTAAGTAACCATCGATATCCCTCGTGTACTCATCGTTTAGGAGTTTGCTCACCGCCACTGGGCCAAACACTTCTGATGGGTCAGTGGTCGGGGTAAGCAAGTAACCAAAGTAACTGGCCTCCGTAATACCTTTACAGAGATTTCGAACCAAGTCAGACTTACCTGTTCCGGGCTTTCCTAGCAGAAAGGCATTCTGTTTGCTGAGTAGGGAAGCCAGCAAACCGTCGACAATGTGTTCCCTTTCGAGTGTTGCTGCGTTCAGCGCACCACGAAATGATTGAAGCTTCTGGAAAAGTTGATCCTGCATGATGATTGTTTTTAAAGTTCGACAGGTTTTGGACGTGGGAAAGGGAGGTAGGCAACGTCTACCCAACAAGTTTCAGTGAGTCTTTTTCTGACAGTTGTTAGCCGTTCGACTGCAACCTCAAAACTTACAAACGTTACGGCTTCAACTATGTCTTCTGTGTACCGTTCCAAATCACTCAAATAACCCTTCTCAGATTCAATCACGTGAACTAATCTCTGCATTAGAAGTCCACCTCGATATCTGATACATCTTTGTTGTTCTCTGCTACTTCAGCTATAAGTTCATCTAACTTTCCTCCAGCGGTTTCGATGAGTTCCCTACGCTGTTCCATTAGTTTCTTCAGTTTCTTGGATCGTTGTTCATAAATGTCAACCTCCAGATTTACATCCTTCATCAGAAGATTGAGACTGTTGGAATTCTCAGCCGATTTAATACGCTCGCACAAAGTCTTGTAAGACGACGAGAGAGCCAAGGACTGTTTGAGCTTTTCGAGTCCTTTCGAAGTGTCCCGTGAGTTACAAATCGATTCCAGCTCCTCGCGTATCTCAGTTTGAATCTGATAGAAGCTTTCCGTAGCGTTCTGCCGCGAGGCCGCGTGGGTAGATTGCAGTCCCGCTCCACTTTCAAGGAGTCGACCCGCCAACTCTGCGAGCTTATCGAAGCCAGCAACTGAGTCACTAATAAGTTGTAGTTTCTCTGCTGTGATCTGCCAGCTGCCACGTTTCTTCTCCGATCCTGTTTGTTGTTTACCTACTTTGCTAGCGATTCGAATATCCAGGTCATCCAACAGTTCAGCTCCAATCGTTAGAGCTTTATCAGCTGCTCCTTGTTTCGCTGCCTCTAAAACTTTCTGAGTGTTGATGGTGTTTTCGAACTGAATAAAAGAATCGATATCGCCTTCAACAGGCTTGTCGACTTTCTGAAGTGAGATCGGAAGTGGCCCCAAGACGCTAACTCTGATGGGAGTTTTGTATTCATCTTTTGTTGGAAAAATACGCATGTAAGCATCGAACGCCACCGCATACTCTTGGTCGTCTTCAAACAGTGGTTTGAGGATATTTTCTGTAGTTGTCTGCCACTTGGTGAACTCTTCTTCCCAAAGATCCTTTAACCTCGCGTTAGCGTCTTCGGCCTGCGCCTTAATTGTTTTAATCAGAGCGTTAGCGTCAGAAAAATAGTTAGCAGTGACAAAATGATTATCGCCGTAGTGAATGCAATAGCTATCGTACAGTTCACGCTGAAGAACACGTAGTCCATCAAGTTCTTTCTTGAGAGCATTACTCAGGTGAGGACGAATGCTAACAGTGTTACTGGCTTCCAGCGTATCAATAACCGATTGCGGAAGTTTTAGGTCGTCGAACTTGAGTTGAACTGATTGCCTTACATCAGCTCCGATTTGACATGAAAGCAAATAATGCGTTGTCATTGTGTTAGTTAAATGTTTGTTCAGGGTGGACAAAGTGGAAGCCCCTCTTAGCGAGGGGCAATCCAGAATAGCTCTATGCGTTGTGTGCGCAAGGTAGCTTCAGGATTTCTTTAGACGATTGAAAGCCAGGGTGATCTTCTCAGTCAGCTCGTCGCATTCTTGCGACGCAACCAGCTGTTCTGCCGTGTGCTTCAGCTGCATCTTCGCCAACTTCAGCTCGCTTTCGAGCTTCTCCACCTTGGCTGCCAGCTTCTCCAGCTTGCTGTGCGGTGTGGGTTTACGGTGAATGCGTACAACGATATTCGTATTAAATTGAGGGAACTTGAATCGGCTAGTCTCACCAGAGAACACTGAAAGATCTAAGCCTTCTGTATCTGCGATCTTCACATCACGGAGTAGGTTATCTTTTGCGGCGTCATAAGGTACGCCGAAGGATTGCGTTAGCTGGGCATTAGCTTCGTCAAACTCAGAGAAGCACTCGGCAGCGATCTGGCCGAGATCAATCAAGTCTGATGTACGGATGGTCATGGGGTTTGGATGTTGATGTTGTTGCGCACCACGTTTTAAAGGGCTCGTGTGCCGCCCTGTGTGCAAACTATAGCACTATGGGAGTTTCCTGTAAAGTCCTGAGTCGGTGCCGAGGGATCGAACCCACACGTGTTGTGCCCAAACTCCCACGTAAAAAGCACAACAGCCACCAGGCGCACCGTTACCTCAGCGACGTGGGTACACAGCCACCCACGAGGCGTATATGTCGCGGTTCTCCTTAAGGAAAACTTTCTTAGCTTGCTCCTGTGTATCAGCGGCTACACGAGAATCATACTTCCAACCGTCTTTACCCCTACGAACAAACACGTCGAATTCGTGAATGATTTCAGGGCGTTGCGACTGCATTGATTGCGGCTAACTCAGCCCCGAAATCATAACAAACGACAGGACATACTCTCACATATTTAAAAGCTTATGGTTTGTTCTAGTGTTTACCGCAGCTAAGGCTCGTCCGTTTCTCTGTTATAAAAGGATTACCTTATTAACATTTGGTTTACTTAACGTAAATTTCGCGACGCTGGGAAAATAAAACCCCATCGGGGGCGTGGACATAGGTTTATTCCACAGGGTTATCCTCTCGGTAAGAGAGATGTTCCTCTGCTGCTTTGGTGTAAGTGAGCCCTCGTTTATAACTGAGTTGGATTGATGGACTCAGCTGTAGAGCGTTCTCATTTTCGAAATGTTTGTAGCGGATCATTAGTTCGTCTCTCACTCTGCCCATGAACTTGTAGTAGTTAGGGTCTAGCAGTGTGTCGGACATAATTTAAAGTGATGTCGTTAAAGGTTGTTACTTGCTGTACTTTGAGTGCTCTTTGGTTAACTCATTAAATCGAGTTTTTAGATCATAATAGTACTTGATGTCTTTTGAGATTGCCTCCTTGATTCTTAAGTCGTCAGTGTCGTTTAGTGCTGTGTTGTATTCTCTGATGATGTTGGATAGCTGAGCACTGATGCTTTCGGACTCTTCCTTATTTAAATAAATCGGAAGCTTGTAGTCATGAAATTGAAGCATTGCAGTCAGTTGGTGCCACGTTAGTGTAGTGTGTGCGGCGGCCCCGCGCAAGCGGGAGCATCAAGATTCCCGGTGGATTCTCGCGATCACATCCTGATGCCTTGGCTTCAGTTCGATCACGTCTCCCCGGTCATACCTGTTACACCGCACACCATTCCAACCTATAAGATTCTTAGCTCGGCGAACCACACTTTTATCATCTGCTTGGATGTAGTGCTTTTCGACCCAGCTTTTATCCGTGTCTGATACTTCGATGAAATAACCGATCATTGTACAAGTTTATGTAAGTTTGATTTGATGTGTGTTGTTAGATCTTATCTGTTGGGACTAGGAACCACGCTATAAAGAACCCGATCAGGATGCAAATTGGCGACAGCGGAGGCTGCGTGGTGCCACCCACTGCCATCAGAATTGCAGCCAGAACAAAAAAGAGATTGTCGCGTTGAGTTTTAGTCATCTTCATGGTCGAAACTAAAGTTCTCGTGCAGTTCACCCATGATGCAGTTTGTGATGTTTTCAATGATGTGCTCCTCAGTGGGGTTCTCTGTATGTTTGCGGGCTCGGGCATACCCTCGGCGGGCCCCGTCCTCTATGGATTGTTCGAGCAGTTTGTAAAAACGGGGCTTCATCATGGCGCGAGAGAAGTGATGATAGTAGTTTGATTTTACTGAGAGAGTACAGGAAGCTTTGGCGCTGTGGACACCTTTACTGTGTCGTTGTGTATTCTCAGTGCCCACCGATTGAACTCAGAGACTGTAACGTTAATTCGTACAGCATGGAGGTTCGACCATTGCGCGAAACTTTCGTTAAGTTCCCAGAGGTTTCCCCAGTTCTCTCCTTCAGCGAATGTTGCAACTGACTGCCCATATTGATCAAGGCAGACAATCAAACAACGTCGTTTGCCATTGGCATCGTTGCTTGTACAAATGTGTAGGACGTTAGTTACCTTGTAGATGTTTGCTCTGTCGCTGTGGATGTAGAAGGCCATAAATTCAATTGCTCTTAGTGAGTTTGTTTGTGTTTGAAGTCAATGGATACCTTTCGTTCACTCCTAAGTTTGTATATGAATTCTTCTAGTTCAGCCTCGCTGCCTGCAATCGAAACTGTTATCTCTGTGTGTTTAGGTTTGGGCCTGCGTGCTTCTGTCAGCTTCCTTACCAGTATCTTTCGCTGAAACTTTGTGCCGCAACAGGGATCAGGAAGTATAAAGTCACTGCAGCACTTAAGTTCTTCATCTGCTCCCCACTTGACGGCTTCGAGCAAGACTTCATTCAGCGTATTGCGTTCGCTGTAGAAGTTATCCCGCCAACGTTCTAGAACATCCCACGGTGGGACGATTGCGTTGTCTTTCATTGTCTGAGGTTACCGATGGAATTGGTTTACTGTGTAGCTTTAGTTGTTAATCCAAGCGCTCAATAACAGGAGATTGTGTGTCATGAATCTGTGAGGTTACTACAGTTCGTTCACACAATGCGTTGTAGGCTGCAGGACAATCGCGCATGAGCTTACGTCGCATATCGCTGTCCATGTAGTATTTGACCGCCATGAGGATTTGATCCTTGTGGTATTCAGTCATGTTCTTGGGGATGGTAACCATGAGAGTTTGTTGTGCTGTTGGTGTTAGTTAGTGAAGGCGGCCCAGCGTAGCTGGAGAGAATCAACCACGAACAAATACGTGGCGACTCTTAAGTTCAATCTCCCAGTCAGATTCTTCGATTGCTGTGCCGTACCATTTGCGCGCCTTCTGATAAATACCAGCGCCACAGAGTTCATGCAGGATTGCATTTAGCCTGCTCTTAGTAGTTGTCGTCTGCCATCCACAGTCACACACAGTTACACAATCATGTGTGATCTCAGCGATAGGATTGCCGTGCAGAAAGACGTTAATACGTTCAATTGGTCGGGCAGCGTGGGCGAAGTAAGTAACCACGACCTCAGTATTGTCCGACTTCCAATCCTTACGGCTAAGGATTGCGGTGAGCATTTGCTTTTCGATCTTGCGCATGATTGTGTCCTGTGAATGTGTGTGTGTTGGTTTAGTTAAAAGACTCCGCGTGATTCAATGTGTTCACGGATGTCATCATCTGTAGGTTCCCAACCTTCGATATATTCGAGTGCGGGAATGATCTCATCCTCAATCTTGTCGATAATGTCGGACGGTAACAGTTCACTTTGTATCAGTTGCTTGAACCTTGCGAGTGCATGGTACGACAAACTGTAGCTGCTGAGAGTGTAGATGTCGTAAGGGAATCGGTTGCTCATTGTGTTAGTTGTCCTGTTGTTCGTTAGCTTCGTGTTCTTGAATCTGTTCGCGTAGCTGAGAGATTAGATCTTGTAGGTAGTAAGAGCGGGAGGCTGACATTGAATCATCAAGGGCACACTCTAAGTTGTAGAGTGCATCCTTAGCATCTTCAATTGTTAGAAACGTGTCGGTGCAGAAGGTAACACCGTATTCATCCACTTGCTGAAGTTCAATCATGGTTGAGTGTGCGTGTTGATTGTTGATGCCGGCGTGGTTACATCTCAGGCCATTCGTATCCATCGGGAACCTCCCACAGATCGCCATCCTGATGTAGCCGCCAGGTAACACCATCGCTGGTGATGTTAGCGTTATCTAGAATGTTCTGCCATGCTTCCCAATACCATTCAGTATCAGGGCCAGCCTGACAAGTAAGCACGTCGTTGTAGTCAACGCCTACACACTTAGCCCAGTGTTCGTCAGCATCGCTGCAATACAGTTGGGGAATGTAGACACCGTGAGTATCTAACAGGACAAGGTTAGGCTCGAAACGTGTTGTCATGGTGTTAAGAGGATTGTGTGAGTTGGCCCCGCGTTAGCGGGAAAAGATCAAGATTCGCGCCAAGCTTTGCAGCATCGTGAGCTGATGTAGTAGTGAGCTGAATAGTCACAGATCTGATACTCATGCAGCGCGGTGTTAGCCTCCTTGCGAGACTCGAATTCATCCACAGTTTCTAAGTAGTTGTGGTTGATTGAGCGTCGTTGGATGTAGTAGGTCATGATTCTGTGTAAGTAACTGAGTAAGGATGGTGTTGGCTGTTGGGGAAGTCTTCATCAATCTCCGGCAGGATGAAGTTGTAGAACCCAGCCTCTGTGGGGATGATGTTATTCTCCTGGCAGTATTCCAAATAATCTGAAGGTTCGTAGTAGTAGGTGTGCGTTACTGCAATTTGTGCAACATTAAAAGGCTGCATAAGTCCTCCGGTTGCAGTAGGAATCGTTGAGGTTAGACAATCCAGCTTCATACTTACAACTAGCAACAGTTAAGTGCTGGTTGATTGCGTTAATTGACGTAACTGCCACGCCAAGAATGCTGGCGTTGACTGCTACTGCGGCACTGATGATAGCGATTGTTCGCATGGTGATGATAAGGTAACTGTGTGAGTTGGCCTTGCGTAGCGGTTAGGTTGCACTCTCTCCGAACATTTGTTCAAACAGAGATGGTTCGGACTCATACTTAATCTGTTCACGCACACGATTAAGCTCAGCCAGTAAAGCTTCGTGCTTAAGTTTCATCTTGTGCAGTTCATTCCAGCTGTGGAGAATGTCACGCTGCAGGGTGAATTGTTTGTTCACAAGATCATCCAGGAAGTCGAATGTTTCGTTTGTCATGATGTTGTCAGTAAAGGGGATAATCGACAGTATGCACGCGGAGATGTTCATAACCAGGAACATCGTGCGCCCAGTCTGGTGACGGTAACGTGCGGAGAAGTTTGCGATACATTGTCACGCTGCATTCAACACGTTCGGCATTGTATGCAGCATCCCGCCAGATACCTGGCACAGCATGATGCCCTAAGTAGCCCTCATCCCACGCTGCGAGCATCTCACCTTCAAAACTTAAAACATACAAACGCTGTGGGTTGCCGTTTGCATCATTGCGAGCACAAAGGTGTTGAATAGTTGCCATGATGTTGTTGCGATTGTGCTGAGTTAGTTACAGTTAATCAGGAGCAATAGCGGCCAACGACAACACGGTCGCAGTCACCTTCCACCAGACGTACAACTGTTCCGCTGAAGTATGAGTCGGAACTATATCCTTCCCAGTGCTGAAGTTCGCTGGTGGATTCTGCAGGTGTGCGGATAAAGTCGCACAAGTGGTAGAACTCACCGCGATACTTAAAGAACCCGTAGTTATACTCAATGCTATCGGGGTGCATCCAATCAAATTGTTTGCGGATCTTATCTTGATCTGATTGGCTGAAGTCGCACAAGTGCATCAGATCGCGTGGCTGATTGTTCGTGATGATGTTCATAACATTCACCAGCAATAGAGCTGGCAGCTGACAA
>Ga0129336_10000032_pt1 | contig 55348 bp, 51 predicted proteins | sample CPB6_02_DNA_FD_96878 | JGI IMG/M metagenome (GOLD analysis project Ga0129336, IMG submission 96878) | Freshwater to marine salinity gradient microbial communities from Chesapeake Bay, USA - CPBay_Sum_0.6_0.2_DNA | ecosystem: Environmental > Aquatic > Marine > Coastal | place: USA: Chesapeake...
GCGTCGGTCGCCTCCTCCGCGAGCTGGTGGGCGCCGCGGTGCACCGCCGCATTGCACGTCCGGTAGTACTCCGCCTCGGCCTCGAGCACCTCGATCGGCTTCTGGCTCGTTGCGGCGCTGTCGAGGTAGACCAGGCGGCGCTGGTCCCGCACCGTCCGGTCGAGGATCGGGAAGTCCTCCCGGACCTTGTCGACGTCGATCGTCACGACGCGGTCGCCGCCCCGATGAAGCGCTCGTAGCCCTCGGACTCGAGCACGGCGGCCAGCTCGGGCCCACCGCTCTCGACGATGCGGCCGTCCACGAACACATGGACGTAGTCGGGCGTGATGTAGCGCAGGATCCGGGTGTAGTGGGTGATCAGCAGCGTCCCCGCACCGGTCTCCTCGCGGAAGGCGTTGAATCCTTCCGACACCACCCGCAGCGCGTCCACGTCGAGCCCCGAGTCCGTCTCGTCAAGGATCGCGATCTTCGGCTTGAGGAGCGAGAGCTGGAGGATCTCGTGGCGCTTTTTCTCTCCGCCCGAGAAGCCCTCGTTGACGTTGCGCTCGGCGAAGACGGGGTCCATCTGGAGCTCGGCCATCGCGTCCTTCATCTCCTTCAGCCACGTGCGCAGCTTGGGGGCCTCACCGCGCACGGCGGTCGCCGACGTGCGCAGGAAGTTGGAGACGCTCACCCCGGGGATTTCCACCGGGTACTGCATGGCCAGGAACAGGCCGGCGCGGGCCCGCTCGTCGACGCTCATCGTGAGTACGTCCTGGCCGTCGAGCTCGATCGAGCCCGACGTGACCTGGTACTTGGGGTGACCGGCGATGACGTAGGCGAGGGTCGACTTGCCCGATCCGTTGGGCCCCATCACGGCGTGGGTGCTTCCGGAGTCGACGCTCAGCGTGACGCCTCGCAGGATCTCGCGCGGACCGGCGTCCGTGATGACGGAGGCATGGAGGTCGCGAATGGCCAGGGTGCTCATGAGATGTCCTCTGCTGCTATTGACGGGGTGGGGTCGATCTCGACGACGGCGGGCTCGCCGACGATGCGGACGGGGTAGGTGGCGACGGGCAGGGTCGCGGGCGGGCTGAGCGGCTGGCCGGTGCGCAGGTCGAACGCCGACCCGTGCAGCCAGCACTCCAGGGTGCAGCCCTCTACCTCGCCCTCGGCCAGAGATACATCGGCATGCGAACACCGGTCGGCGAGCGCGAACACGCCCTCGTCGGTGCGCACCACGGCCATGGCGATGCCGCCCACGACGATCCGCGTGGCGGCATCGACGGGCAGCTCGTCCAGGCTCGAGGCCACGAGATAGGTCATTCGGCGGCCTCGAGATGGCGCTCGAGATCGGCATCCATGCCCAGCCGCTGTGCGATCCGCTGCAGCACGATCTCGCGCCACTCCACGCTGTCGATCCGGGCGAGCACGTCGACGAAGAAGCCGCGGACGACAAGCTGGCGCGCGATGCGCTCCGGAATGCCCCGGGCCTGCAGGTAGAACAGCTGCTGGTCGTCGAAGCGGCCCGTGGCACTCGCATGGCCGGCGCTGGCGACGTCGCCCGTCTCCAGCTCCAGATTGGGCACCGAGTCGGCACGCGCACCGTCGTCGAGGACGAGGTTGCGGTTCATCTCGTAGGTGTCGGTGCCGACGGCCTCGCGACGGACGACGACGTCGCCCACCCACACGGTATGCGTGCCGGCACCGCTCAGCGCACCCTTGTAGGCCACGTGGCTCGAGCAGTGGGGGGCCACATGCTCCACGAGGGTGCGGTGCTCGACGAACTGGCCGGAGTCCGCGAGGAACGCGCCGAGCATCGTCGCACTGCCCCCCGGACCTGCGTAGGAGACCGACGGCAGGATGCGCACCACGCGACCGCCGATGGTGATGGCCGATCCGGTGAAGGTGGCATCGCGGCCCACCCTCGTGGGCCACTGCCACAGATGAACGTGCTCGACCGAGCCCTCGAGGATCGACAGCATCGACAGATTCGCCCCGTCGCCCACGTCGGTGACGATTGCCCCACTGGTGTCGGCCGATGCATCGTGGACGACCACCACGGTGGCCCGCGCCCCGCGGCCGATGCGGATGTCGACGTGCCCGTGCGCCCGGGCACGGTCCGCCCTCAGTCGGACCACGATCGGCTCCGCCACCACGGTGTCGGCGGGCACCTCCACTCGCACGCTGCGGTGGACGCTGGACCAGGCGATCACGGAGGGCCGATCGGTCGGCAGCCAGTGACCTGCATCATCGGACCGGAAGTCCACCACGCTGACATGCGACCCGGGATCTACGGTCAGGTCACCGGACTGGGCGTCGACCTCGAACAGGTGCGCGATCTTGGCCACCGGAGTGAAGCGCCACTCCTCCTCGCGACCATGCGGGACCACGAAGTCCTCGGGTCGGGCAGAGGAGATCCGCCTCGCATTGTCGAGCGGAGGCGCGTCCAGGACGGTCACCCCACCGCCCCTTCCATCTGGAGCTCGATCAGGCGGTTCAGCTCGAGGGCGTACTCCATGGGCAGCTCGCGGGCAATGGGCTCGATGAAGCCGCGGACGATCATGGCCATGGCCTCGTCCTCCGTCATGCCGCGCGACATGAGGTAGAACAGCTGGTCCTCGCTGACCTTGGACACCGTGGCCTCGTGCCCCATCGACACGTCGTCCTCGCGGACGTCGACGTACGGATAGGTGTCCGAGCGCGAGATGTCGTCGACCAGCAGCGCATCGCACTTGACCGTACTGCGGGCGCCGTGCGCTCCCTCCTGCACCTGGACCAGTCCGCGGTAGGACGTACGCCCTCCCCCGCGGGCGACGGACTTGGAGATGATGTTCGACGACGTGTTCGGGGCGGCGTGCACCATCTTGGCGCCCGCGTCCTGGTGCTGGCCCTCGCCGGCGAAGGCGATCGAGAGCGTCTCGCCGCGAGCATGCTCACCGGTCATCCACACCGCGGGGTACTTCATCGTGACCTTCGAGCCGAGGTTGCCGTCGACCCACTCCATGGTGGCCCCCGCGTGCGCGACAGCGCGCTTGGTCACGAGGTTGTAGACGTTGTTCGACCAGTTCTGGATGGTCGTGTAGCGGCACCGGGCACCCTTGCGGACGATGATCTCGACCACGGCCGAGTGCAGGGAGTCCGATGAATAGATGGGGGCCGTGCAGCCCTCGACGTAGTGCACGTAGGCGTCCTCGTCGACGATGATCAGCGTGCGCTCGAACTGGCCCATGTTCTCGGTGTTGATCCGGAAGTAGGCCTGCAACGGGATCTCGACGTGCACTCCCTTGGGCACATAGATGAACGACCCACCGGACCAGACCGCGGTGTTGAGGGCGGCGAACTTGTTGTCGCCGACCGGGATCACCGACGCGAAGTACTCGCGGAAGATGTCCTCGTGTTCACGGAGACCGGTGTCGGTGTCCAGGAACACCACTCCCTGCTCCTCGAGGTCCTCGCGGATCTTGTGGTAGACGACCTCGGACTCGTACTGCGCCGCGACACCGGCGATCAGCCGCTGCTTCTCGGCCTCCGGGATGCCGAGCCGGTCGTACGTGTTCTTGATGTCCTCAGGCAGCTCGTCCCATGACGCCGCCTGCTTCTCGGTGGACCGGACGAAGTACTTGATCGTGTCGAAGTTGATGCCGCGCAGGTCCGAGCCCCAGACCGGCATGGGCTTGCGCTCGAAGAGGCGCAGGCCCTTCAGCCGGAGGTCGAGCATCCACGAGGGCTCGTTCTTCTTCGCCGAGATGTCCCGGACGACGTCCTCGTTCAGCCCGCGGCGGGCGTTCGTCCCGGCGACGTCGGGGTCATGCCAGCCGTACTCGTACCGACCGAGGTCGGAGATGGTGGCTGCGGTTTCCTCGGCTGCGGTGCTCATGCGGAGACCTTTCGTCGGGAGTCGGTACGGGATTCGTGGCTCGGTCTGGCGTCATCGTGACGGTCGGCGTGACGGTCGGCGTGGGGGCTGGGCAGGAGGGGTATGACGGTCGTGCAGATCTCGTCGCCGTTCGCGAGCGTGGCCAGCCGGGTCACGTGCCGGTCCAGGATTCGCGACAGTTCGGCGGTCTCCGCCTCGCACAGCTCAGGGAACTGGCGTGCCGCGTCGACGACCGGGCAGCTGTGCTGGCACAGCTGCACCGCGAGATCGCCGAGGGGCCGCACCTCGGCGGCGTAGCCCGCCCTGGTGAGCTCGTCGGCCAGCTCCTCCGGCGTGGGCTCCGGCGCTAGGTGGGCCGCGAGGGTACGCGCGCGCTCACGGGCGAACTCCTCGACCGCCTCTGCGCCGTAGCGGGAGGCGAGGAACCCCAGGGCGCCTAGGGCGAGATCGTCGTAGGCGGAATCGCAGGCGGCGCGACCCGCGCTGGTGAGGGTGAAGACGCTGCCGGGCCGTCCCCGCCCGCGCTTGGGGCTCGGGCCGTACGGCGCCCGGTCGTGGGCCGTCACCAGGCCCGCGTCTGTGAGGGCGGTGAGGTGCCGGCGCACCCCGGCGGTCGAGAGGTCGAGTGCCTCGGCGAGCTCGGCGGCGGTCTGCGGCCCACGTTCGAGCAGCATGCGCGCAACGCGCTCTGCGGCCTCACCGGGGAATTTCACAACCTCATTGTTGCGTAAATGGTCGAGCGCGCAAGTCCGGGGTCCCGCCGGGCGCCTATAGTCCCCTCGTGCCCGCCGTTCTCATCGACGACCTCACCGTGCGCTACGGCGATCGGGAGGCGGTCCGGGGCCTGTCACTGGTGGCCGGCACGGGGGCGGTGACCGCCCTGGTCGGTCCCAACGGTGCCGGCAAGACCTCGACCGTGGAGGTCTGCGTCGGCCTGCGGGCGGCGACTGGCGGGACCGTCGAGGTCCTCGGGACCCGGCTGCCCGCCAACGGCAGCGCCCGAGCCTCGCTCCATCGAGACGTCGGCGTCATGCTGCAGGACGGCGGCCTCTACTCGACGGCCCGTCCGCGCGAGATGGTGGCGCACCTCGCTCGCCTGTACCCGGGCGCGGCCGATCCCGACGAGCTGCTCGTCGCCGTCGGCATCGACCCCGGGACGCGCACGCCGCTGCGCCGGATGTCCGGGGGTGAGCAGCGGCGGGTCGCTGCTGCGGCGGCGCTCGTGGGTCGGCCCCGGCTCGTCTTCCTCGACGAGCCCACCACGGGCCTGGACCCCGCCGGGCGACGGACTTTCCACGACCTGCTCCGCAGCCAGGTCGCGGCCGGGTGCTCGGTCCTGCTGACCACCCATCTGCTGGACGACGTCGAGCGCCTCGCCGATCACGTCGTCGTCATGGCGGGGGGCCGCGTGGTCGCGTCGGGCGGCGTCGCTGAACTCACCGGTGATGACCTGATCCGCTTCCGCGGCCCGGTCGCGATGGACCTGTCGGGGCTGCGCGCCGACCTGCCTCTCGGGTGCTCGGTGGAGGAACAGGCTGCGGGTCGATACCTCGTCACCGGCTCCGTCGATCCGCAGGTGCTCTCGCGCGTCACGTCATGGTGCGGACGGCAGGGGCTCATGAGTCAGGACATCCGGTGGGGGCGCCGACCGCTCGAGGAGGTCGTCATCGAGCTGACGTCGGGCATCGAGCAGGCATCGGACGACGAAGGCGGCACGCGGTGAGCGGGCGGACCGCGCAGCGGCCGGCGCAGCGCGCGCTCGCCCAGGCCGGATGGGAGATGCGCCTGCTGCTCCGCAACGGCGAGCAGCTGCTGCTGACGGTCATCATCCCGGTAACGATTCTGCTCGTGCTCACCCTTACCGATCTCTTCCCGCAGGGTCGCGGGCCGGAAGGACTGCCGCGGTCGCTCGCCACCGTGCTCACCGTCTCGATCATCAGCAGTGCCTTCACGTCACTGGCCATCGCCACGGCATTCGAGCGCCGGTCCGGCGCCCTGCGACTGCTGAGCACGACGCCCCTGTCCATCCGCGAGCTGATCACCGGGAAACTGCTCGCGACCGTCGGCGTGACGGCCGTGTCAGCGGTGGTGGTCGTACTCGTCGCCGTGGTGCTCGGCTGGCGCCCGGGCCCGGGTGCGGCATGGGCGGTGCCCGTGCTCGTGCTGGGCGTGGCGGCATGGGTCCCGTGGGGCCTGGCGCTCGCAGGCGCCCTGCGCGCCGAGGCCGTCCTGGCGGTCGCCAACGGGATCTTCCTCGTCCTCCTCCTGCTGGGCGGCGTCGTCATCCCGGTCACCTCGCTGCCCGGAGCACTCGGCGCCCTCGCCTCCGTCCTGCCCAGCGGCGCGCTGTCCGACGCCCTGACCACGGCACTCGTGACCGGCTCGCCCGACGCGGCCGCCTGCCTCGTGCTCGTGGTGTGGGCGGGCGCAGGCGTGCTCGTCGCGACGAGGTCCTTCCGCTGGGCCTAGGCTGGTGACGTGAGCACGGCGCTGGCACCCGACCGCGCCGGTGGACTCGATCGACGTACTCCTCGAGCCGTCCGCGGCATCTATATCGCGAACCTGGTCGCCCAGGGGGCCATCGTCGTCACCGGCGCAATCGTGCGCCTCACCGAGTCCGGGCTCGGCTGCCCCACTTGGCCGGAGTGTGTCGAGGGCTCGATCACGCCCACCTCGACCCAGGTCGAGGGGTGGACCAAGTTCGTGGAGTTCGGCAACCGCCTGCTGACCTTCGCCCTGCTCGTCCTTGCGATCGCGGCGATCGTCGCCGCCCTGGTCGACCGCCGCCGACGCGCACGGGCGGGCCTGCCTGCTCGCCCCGTTCTGGTGATCCTCGCCGCGATCCCCCTGATCGGCACCCTCGGTCAGGCCGTGCTCGGCGGCATCACCGTGCTCACCGGGCTGCACCCGCTCACCGTCGCCGCGCACTTCCTGGTGTCCATGGCCATCCTCGCCGGCACCATGGCGCTCGTGGTGCGTTCCGGCGATCCGGGCGACCAGCCGGTGATGAAGCTCGTGCCACGGCCGGTACAGGCGCTCACGTGGCTGCTGCTCGCCGTCACGGGTGCCGTGGTGCTGCTCGGCGTCCTGGTCACCAGCGCGGGACCGCACAGCGGAGATGACCGCGCAGAGCGGCTTGGGATCGACTTCCGGACGATCGCATGGCTGCATGCCGACCTCGTGCTGCTGTTCCTCGGCCTGCTGATCGGCCTGCTCGTCTCGTGCGCGCTCGTGCGCTCGCCGTCGACCGGCGCCGCTCCCGTACTGCTGCGACGACGTGCCTTGCTGCTCCTCGGCATCGCGGCCCTGCAGGGCGTCATCGGCTACACGCAGTACTTCACCGGACTGCCCGAGGTGCTCGTCGCCCTCCACGTCATCGGTGCGGTGCTGGTGTGGGTGACGGCACTCTCACTGCCTGCCGCGCTGCGCACGCGTGGCTGACCGCGGGGCCCGCGCTAGGGGACGAAAGGGTCCAGTGCCACGAGCAGGAACAGCAGGGCCAGGTAGGTGATCGACCCGTGGAACAGGCGCATCGCGGCCGCCGTCACCGCCCCCTCCCCCTGCCGGACCTGACGCCTGAGTCCGTAGGCCATAGCGAGGAATGCGGCGCCGAGGACGACCGCTCCCACGCCGTAGACCCAGCCCATTCCGGCCACCGGGATGAGCACCAGTGAGGTCGCCACCATCACCCAGGAGTAGCCCAGGATGCTCGTCGTGACCTGCAGGTCCGTGCGCACGACCGGCAGCATCGGCACGCCCGCCGCGGCGTACTCGTCGCGAAAGCGCATCGCCAGCGGCCAGTAGTGGGGCGGGGTCCAGAAGAACACGATCAGGAACAGCACGATCGGCGCCCAGGTGAGTGACCCGGTGACGGCGGCCCACGCGATGAGGACGGGCATGCAGCCTGCTGCACCGCCCCACACGATGTTCTGCGCCGTGCGCCGCTTGAGCACCATCGTGTAGACGACGGCGTAGAACGCGATCGCGATGACGGCGAGGAGCGCAGACAGCGCATTGGCCGTCCACCACAGAATGGCCGCGCTCACGATGCCGAGCACTATCCCCTGCACGATGCCCGCCCGGACCGAGACGGCCCCGAGCACCGCCGGGCGGTGGTAGGTGCGGGGCATGACCGCGTCGATGTCGCGCTCGTACACGCTGTTGAACGTGCTGGCCGACGCCGCAGCGAGCGTTCCGCCCACGAGGACGCCGATCGTCGGGATGAGCGGCGGCAGCCCCTGGGCTGCAAGGAACATGGTGGGCAGTGCTGTCGCCAGCAGGAGTTCGACGATCCGCGGCTTGGTCAGCGCGATGTGGGCTCGAAGGCGAGACATGGGTGGCTGCTCAGCGTGATGCACGACGACGCCCACCCGGCTCCGATCAGCGATCCCGGACCGATGCCCGGGCCGTGGATTCCGGCGGGATGCCGGCGGTTCACTCTACCTTCCGCTCGCGCTCCTCTGCGCGGGCGCCGCTTTCGCTAGGGTCGTGGCATGACGTCAGCCACGACCCGGTCGCACGACAATTCGGCCCTGCCGGACGGCCTCGACTGGAATGCCGACGACGATCGCGCGATCGACTACCTGCGCGCCCTTGCGGCCGACGCGGTCCAGCGGGTCGGCAATGGGCATCCCGGCACGGCCATGAGCCTCGCCCCGGTCGCGTACCTGCTCTTCCAGAAGGTCATGCGCCACGATCCGCGCGACCCGGACTGGCTGGGGCGGGATCGCTTCGTGCTCTCCGGAGGCCACACGAGTCTGACCCTGTACAGCCAGCTCTTCGTCTCCGACTACGGCCTGACCATGGCCGACCTCGAGGCCTTCCGCACCGCGGGAAGCCGCACGCCGGGTCACCCGGAGCACGGCCACACGGTCGGCGTCGAGGCGACCACCGGCCCCCTGGGCCAGGGGCTCTCGATGGCGGTGGGCATGGCGATGGCGGCCCGGTACGAGCGCGGCCTGCTCGATCCGGACGCGGCCCCGAGCACGAGCCCCTTCGACCACCGAATATGGACCATCGCCGGGGACGGGGACCTCGAGGAGGGCATCACGTCCGAGGCCTCGTCGCTGGCCGGGCTGCAGAAGCTCTCCGAGCTGTGCGTCATCTACGACGACAACCACATCTCGATTGAGGGCGACACCGCTCTGGCGTTCGACGAGGACGTCTGCGAGCGCTACCGCGCCTACGGGTGGGCCACGCACCGGGTCGACCAACTGCCGGACGGATCCGTCGACGTGCCCGCACTGTTCCACGCAATCCGGCACGCGGTCGCCGAGCGGCATCGGCCCACCCTCATCCAGCTCCGCACGACCATCGCCTGGCCCGCACCGAATGCGCGGAACACCGCGAAGTCGCACGGGTCGGCACTCGGCGACGACGAGGTCCGCGCCACCAAGGAGCTGTTGGGCCTGGACCCCGACGCACGCTTCGCCTTCGATCCCGCCCTGCTCGACCGCGTCCGCCAGCGACTCCGTCACCGGGTCGACGACGCGCGCCGCACGTGGGACGCCGCGTTCGCCCAGTGGCGCAGCAGCAATCCCGACCGTGCGACGCTGCTGGACCGGCTGCTCTCCCACCAGGTTCCCGAAGGCCTGGCTGGCGCCCTCCCCGTTTTCCCCGACGGGGGCTCGATGGCCACGCGCAAGGCCTCCGGCGAGGTCCTCAATGCCATTGCCGGTGTCATGCCGGAGCTGTGGGGGGGCTCGGCCGACCTCGCGGAGTCCAACAACACCACGATCGAGGGGGCTCCGAGCTTCCTGCCCCCGGGCAATCCATCGCCGCATGCCTCTGCCTACGGTCGGGTCGTGCACTTCGGCGTGCGCGAGCACGCGATGGGCGCGGTCCTCAACGGGATCGCCCTGCACGGGCTCACGAGGCCCTTCGGCGGGACCTTCCTGGTCTTCTCGGACTACATGCGCGGCGCTGTGCGCCTGTCGGCCCTCATGGGAACGGCCGTGACCTACGTCTGGACGCACGACTCCATCGGTCTGGGCGAGGATGGCCCGACGCACCAGCCCGTGGAGCACCTGTGGGCACTCCGCGCCATCCCCGGACTGGCGATCGTGCGGCCCGCCGACGCCAACGAGACGGCAGCGGCATGGGCGGCGATCCTGCGCCAGCGGGGACCGGCCGGGCTGGTGCTGACCCGGCAGAACGTGCCGACGCTCGAGGCGCCCGCCGAGGCCGTCCACCGGGGGGTCGCACGCGGCGGCTACACCGTCCGCGACACCGACGAGCCCGACGTTCTGCTCATCGCCACGGGTTCGGAGGTCCACCTGGCGGTCGAGGCCGCCGAGCAGCTGGCCGCCGACGGGATCGGCGCCCGCGTCGTCTCCCTGCCCTGCCTGGAGTGGTTCGAGGCCCAGGACTCCGCCTACCGCGACTCCGTGCTTCCGCCAGCGGTGCGCGCCCGCGTGTCTGTCGAGGCGGGGGCCACGCTCGGATGGTGGCGCTACGTCGGTGACGATGGAGCGGTCGTCGGCATCGACCACTTCGGCGCGAGTGCCGATCCGGCGACGCTCTTTCGCGAGGCGGGCATCACGGTCGACGCGATCGTGCGGGCGGCGCGCGGCTCCATCTCCGCGGCTCAGCGTGACGCCTGACCCGAACCACCCACCGAAACGCCAGAACCTGGGGGCCACATGAGTTCCGCACCGAACCCCAACCTCGCGGCACTGACCGCGGCGGGTGTGTCCGTCTGGCTCGACGACCTCGACCGCACCCGGATCACCTCGGGCCAGCTGAGCCGCATGATCGAGGTCGACAGCGTCCGGGGGGTGACGACCAATCCGTCGATCTTCGACAAGGCGATCTCCGAGGGCGCCGATGCCTACGCGGAGCAGCTCACGGCGCTGGCCCGCGCAGGCGCGGATGTCGACGACATCATCCGCGCCCTGACCACCGATGACGTGCGCGCCGCCTGCGACCTGTTCCTGCCGCTGTTCGAGGAGTCCGGGCACGACGACGGTCGCGTGTCGATCGAGGTCGACCCGCGTCTCGCGCACGAGACCCATGCGACCATCGACCAGGCGAAGGACCTGTGGGCCCTTGTCGCGCGGCCGAACGCCCTCATCAAGATCCCCGCAACGCCCGAGGGCCTGCCCGCGATCACCGAGGTCATCGGCTCAGGCATCAGCGTGAACGTCACCCTGATCTTCTCGGTCGAGCGCTACCGCGCCGTCGTGGAGGCGTACGAGGCCGGGCTTGCACTGGCCCAGAGCCGTGGGCACGACATCGCAACCATCCGGTCCGTGGCGAGCTTCTTCATCAGCCGCATCGACACCGAGGTCGACGCGCGCCTGAGGAGCCTGGGCAGCCCGGAGGCGCTCGACCTGCTCGGGCAGGCAGCGCTCGCGACGGGCCACCTGGTCTGGGAGGCCCACCTGGAGTCCCTCGCATCGCCCGCCTGGGGCGCACTGGCCGTCGCCGGTGCCCGCGCCCAGCGCCCGCTCTGGGCCTCCACCGGAGTCAAGGACCCTTCCATGGCACCCACGAGGTATGTCTACGAGCTCGTCGTCGACGACTGCGTGAACACCATGCCCGAGGCGACCCTGCGCGCGGTCGCCGACGACGGTCCCGTCCCCGAGGACACGGTCACCGGGACTCAGCAGCAGGCCCGATCGATCTGGTCACGCCTTGAGGCCCTCGGCGTCTCCCGCCAGGAGGTCAGCGAGACCCTCGAGAGCGAGGGCGTCCAGAAGTTCATCGCCTCGTGGGAGCAGCTGCGGTCCACGGTCGCGGCCGCCGCGGGCAGCTGACATGCCGCCCCGGACCGCCACGGCGCACGCGAACCCGCTGCGCAGCCCCAACGATCAGCGCCTGCCGCGCGTGGCGGGTCCGTGCGGCGTCGTCCTGTTCGGCGTCACCGGGGACCTGTCGCGCAAGAAGGTCATGCCCGCCATCTACGACCTCGCCAACCGCGGACTCCTGCCCCCCGGATTCGCCCTGGTGGGGTTCGCGCGCCGCGACTGGGAGGACGAGGACTTCGCTCAGGTCGTCCATGACTCGGTGCGCCAGCACTCGCGGACGCCGTTCCGCGAGGAGGTATGGCAGCAGCTCGCCGCCGGGATCCGGTTCGTCGAGGGTGATCTAGCCGACCCCGAGGCCTACCTCCGCCTCCGGCAGACCGTCGAGGCCCTCGACGAGTCGCGAGGCACGGGCGGCAACCACGCGTTCTACCTGTCGATCCCACCCGGGCTGTTCCCCGTCGTCTGCCAGCACCTGAAGTCGTCCGGCCTCGCCGACAGCGCACCCGGCTCGTGGCGCCGGGTCGTCATCGAGAAGCCCTTCGGGCACGACCTCAGGAGTGCGGAGGAGCTCAACCGGATCGTCGGCGAGGTATTCGACTCCGGATCGGTGTTCCGGATCGACCACTACCTCGGCAAGGAGACCGTCCAGAACATCCTCGCGGTCCGCTTCGCCAACGCGATGTTCGAACCACTGTGGAACAGCAACTACGTCGACAACGTGCAGATCACCATGGCCGAGGACATCGGCATCGGCGGTCGCGCGAGCTACTACGACGGCATCGGGGCCGCACGCGACGTCATCCAGAACCACCTGCTCCAGCTGCTCGCCCTGACTGCCATGGAGGAGCCGCTCTCCTTCTCCCCCGACGACGTGCGGATCGAGAAGGAGAAGGCACTGCGCGCGGTGCGACTGCCGCGCGACATCGGCAAGCACACCAGCCGCGGGCAGTACGCGCACGGCTGGCAGGGCGGAGTGCCCGTTCTCGGCTTCCTCGAGGAGGAGGGGATCTCGCGTACCAGCACGACGGAGACCTACGCGGCGATGCGCCTCGACGTCGACAATCGCCGCTGGGCCGGGGTGCCGTTCTACCTGCGCACCGGCAAGCGTCTGGGCCGCCGCGTGACCGAGGTCGCGGTCGTCTTCAAGCGTGCGCCCCACCTGCCCTTCGCCCGGACGGCCGTCCAGGAGCTCAGCCAGAACGCGTTCGTGTTCCGCATCCAGCCCGACGAGGGCATCACCGTGCGGTTCGGCTCGAAGGTGCCGGACACCACGTCCATCCAGGTACGCGACGTGACGATGGACTTCCAGTACGGCGACTCGTTCGTCGACACCAGTCCCGAGGCCTACGAGCGGCTGATCCTCGACGTGCTCCTCGGCGATCCGCCGCTGTTCCCGCGCCATGAGGAGGTCGAGCTGGGGTGGCGGATCCTGGACCCGGTCCTCGACCACTGGTCCTCTCGCGGCGAGCCCGAGCAGTACGCCTCCGGTGGTTGGGGCCCTGCTTCGTCGTACGACATGATCGCCCGCGACGGCCGCACCTGGCGGCGGCCATGATCCGGCTCGACGACACCAGCGGGGGCGCGGTCGCTGCGGCGATCGCCGAGGAGCGGCACCGCAATGGCTCACCCGCCACCGGGATGGTCCTCACCCTGCTGATCATCAGCGACGAGGAGTTCCAGTCCGATGCGACGTCCGGGGCGGTGGCTGCTGCGCGCCAGCACCCAATGCGCATCGTCACGCTGATCCCCCGGCCGAGCCGGCATGCGCCACGGCTCGATGCCGAGATCGCCGTCGGCGGTGACGATGGTCCCGGTGAGGTAGCGGTCCTGCGCCTGCGCGGGGAGCTCGCCGAGCACGCCAACTCCGTCGCCATCCCGCTGCTGCTCACCGACACGCCCGTCGTCGCATTCTGGCCCTCGCAGCCGCCGGACGTGCCCGTCGACGATCCCATCGGGCGGCACGCGCAGCGCCGCATCACCGACACCGCGACCGCGGAGGACATCCACCGCGAGCTGGCACGCCGCAAGGCCGGCTACCGGCCCGGTGACACCGATCTCGCTTGGACCCGGCTGACGCCCTGGCGCTCGGCCCTCGCGGCCGCGCTGGACCAGCCGACTGCGCGCATCGTCGAGGCGAGTGTCGCCGCCGAACCGGACAATCCCAGCGCCCTGCTGCTGCAGGCCTGGCTCGCCCGCGCACTGAAGGTGCCCGTCGGGCTCCACGACTCGTCGGGCCCGGGCATCACCGAGACGCGGCTGGTGACGGCGAGCGGGGACATCACGATCAGCAGGCCCGAGGGCGAGACCGCCGTGCTGGAGCGCCCTGGTGTCGCTCCCGCCCGGATCGCCATGCACAGGCGCGGTCTGTCGGGCCTGCTCTCGGAGGAACTGCGGCGGCTGGATCCGGACGAGGTCTACGGGACGGTGCTGGCCCACCTGGACCTGCCGTGATCGTGGATGTCCTGCGGCACCCGACCTCACAGGACCTGGCCGAGGACGTCGCCGCACGCACCATCACCACGCTCGTCCAGCGCATCGCCGATGCAGGCACCGCCCACGTGTGTCTCACCGGCGGCGGGATCGGGACGGCGTCGCTCGCCGCCATCGCGGAGCGACCCGGCGCGGACGCCGTCGACTGGGGCCGGGTGCACGTGTGGTGGGGCGACGAGCGATTCCTGCCTCGCGACGACCCCGAGCGCAACGAGACCGCCGCCCGGCGCGCCCTCCTCGACCATGTGGCCGTGCGGCCGGATCACGTCCACGCGATGCCCAGCTCCGACTCCTGTGCCGACGTCGACACGGGGGCCGCAGAGTACACACGGGAGCTGCTGGCCTGGGCGCGGCCCGGTGAGGCGGTGCCGTCGATGGACATCCTGATGCTCGGCGTGGGTCCGGACGGCCATGTGGCCTCGCTGTTCCCGGAGCTGCCGGCGGTGCACGACACGCGGTGGGTCGCCGGAGTGCACGGATCGCCCAAGCCTCCGCCGCTGCGCATCACCCTCACCCTGCCGACCATCCGGTCGGCTCAGGAGGTGTGGCTGCTGGCCGCCGGGACGGAGAAGGCGAGGGCCGTGCGGCTGGCGCTCACCCCGGGGGCGGGGCCATGGCAGGTGCCTGCTGCCGGGGCGCGGGGCCGGCGCCGGACCTTGGTGCTCGTGGATGACGGGGCCGCTGGGCAACTGCCCTCGGACCTGGGCAGGCCGTCGGCCTGAGGATGGTTCGCCAGGCCTTCGGCCTGAGGCAGGCTCGCCAGGCCGGTGTCAGGCCTCGCCGCGGAGCTTGGCCAGTGCCTCGTCGAGGATCGCGGCACCGTCCTTGTCGGAGCGACGCTCCTTCACGTAGGCCAGGTGGGTCTTGTAGGGCTCGATCTTCGGCGGGGCCGGAGGGTTCTCCTGGTCCGGACCGGCCGGCAGGCCGCAGCGGGGACAGTCCCACTCCTCGGGCGCCGCGGCGTCCGCCGCGAAGCTCGGCCGGCTCTCGTGGCCGCGCGCGCACCAGAAGGACACCCACACCCGTGGTGCGGACTCCCCGCGCTCGGCCTCGCCCATCGGCCCGGCCCCGACGCGGCTGCCCCGGATCGCACTGCCACCAGCCATGCTGACTCTCCTGTCCGGCCGCTCGTCAGGCCGTGCTCACGAGCAGGCCCACGGCGACGATGCTTGCTGCCCACACCAGCCCGATGCCGACGGTGAGCCGGTCGAGGTTCTTCTCCGCCACCGACGACCCGCCGACGGATGAGCTCACGCCACCGCCGAACAGATCGGACAGGCCGCCGCCCTTGCCCCGGTGAAGCAGGATGAGCACGACCAGCAGCACGCTGGTGATCACCAGGATCACTGCCAGAGCGATCGTCAAGGCGGTGATCATGGCTGGCTCCGGGACGGTCGGGAATGGCCGGGTGACCTGTAGAGAATAGTCACAGGCCTAGGCGACGGACTCGGCCGGGTGCAGGCGGTAGCGCACGATCCCCACGAACTCGTCCGGATCGAGGCTGGCGCCGCCGACGAGGGCACCGTCGACGTCGGGCTGGGCCATGATCCCGGCGACGTTCGAGGCCTTGACCGACCCGCCGTACAGGACCCGCACCTGCCCTGCTGCGCTCGCTCCGAAGGTCTCACGGACGCGTGAACGGATCGCCGCGCACACCTCCTGGGCGTCCTCCGGCGTGGCGACCTCACCGGTGCCGATGGCCCAGACCGGCTCGTAGGCGATGACGAGCCCGGCGACCTGCTCGGCCGAAAGCCCGTCGAGGTCAGCATCGAGCTGTGCGAGGACGAACTCGACCTGCTCCCCCGCTCTGCGCACCTCCAGGCCCTCGCCCATGCAGACGATCGGGATCACGTTGTTGCGCAGGGCGGCCTTGACCTTGTCGTTCACGACCTCGTCGGTCTCGCCGTTGTGCTCGCGGCGCTCACTGTGCCCGACGGCCACGAAGGTGCACCCGAGCTTCTCCAGCATCGGCCCGCTGACCTGGCCCGTATATGCGCCCGAGTCCTTCACCGCGATGTCCTGCGCGCCGTACAGGATGTCGTAGCGATCGCCGTCGATGAGGGTCTGGACCGAGCGGATGTCGGTGAACGGCGGCAGCACCGCGACCTCGACAGCGGCGAAGTCCGCATCATTGAGGGCGAAGGCCAGTTTCTGCACCAGCGCAATGGCCTCGAGGTGGTTCAGGTTCATCTTCCAGTTGCCCGCCATCAGCGGCTTGCGGTCGTGCGACATCAGGGTCCCTCCTCGAGAACGGCGAGCCCCGGCAGCGTCCTGCCCTCCAGGAACTCCAGGCTGGCACCGCCACCGGTGCTGATGTGCGTGAAGGCGGACTCGTCGACATCCAGCAGGCGCACCGCCGCAGCGGAGTCCCCTCCCCCGATCACGGTGACCGCCCCCGAGGCGGCCATCGCGCGCGCGACCGCGAGGGTGCCCGCGGCGAACGGAGTCATTTCGAAGACGCCCATGGGCCCGTTCCACACCACGGTGCCCGCGTCCGCGATCCGCGACGCGAACAGCTCCTGCGTAGCCGGCCCGATGTCCAGTCCCATCCATCCGTCGGGGATCGCGTCGGCGCCCACCACGGCCGTCTGCGCGTCGGCGGCGAAGCGGTCGGCGATCACGACATCCTCGGGGACGAGCACCTCCACCCCGCGCTCGCGCGCCTGCTCCAGGAAGCCCTGCACTGTGGGGATCTGATCGGCCTCAAGGAGCGAGGCGCCGACGGCGTGGCCCTGGGCGGCGAGGAAGGTGTAGGCCATCCCACCGCCGATGAGCAGGCGGTCGACGCGCGGAATGAGGTTGCCGATCACCCCGAGCTTGTCGCTCACCTTGGAGCCGCCGAGGACGACGACGAAGGGCCGGGCCGGATCGGCCATGATGCCGCCGAACACCGATGCCTCGCGATGGACGAGGCGGCCCGCCGCATTCGGGCGCAGCCGTGCGACGTCGGTCACAGAGGCCTGGTTGCGATGCACCACGCCGAACCCATCGGAGACGTACACATCGGCGAGCGCCGCCAGCTCCGCAGCGAGCGCCTGTCGCTCGGCGTCGACCTTGCTGGTCTCGCGCGCATCGAAGCGGATGTTCTCCAGGAGCACGACGTCGCCGGCGGCCATGCCTGCGACCACGGTGGGCGCATCGGCCAGGTCGACGAGCGCCACCGAGGTGCCCAGGAGCTCACCGAGCCGGGCGGCGACGGGTGCCAGGCTCAGTTCAGGCACGCGCTCACCCTTGGCCCGCCCCAGGTGCGCTGCGATGACCACGCGGGCCCCCTGGGCACGCAGGTCGGACAGCGTGGGCAGGGCGGCCCGGATCCGGCCGTCGTCCGTGATGACGCGAGCGCCTCCCGGCCCCTCGGCGAGGGGGACGTTGAAGTCCGCGCGGACCAGCACCGTGCGCCCGGCGACCTCGAGGTCGTCGAGGGACTTCATGCGCGGGCCTACAGCTTCGCGCCGACGAGGTCGACGAGGTCGACGAGGCGGTTGCTGTAGCCCCACTCGTTGTCGTACCAGCCGAGGACCTTCGCCATGTTCCCGTTCGCGTTGGTCATGAGCGCATCGAACGTGCACGACGCGGGGTCGGTGACGATGTCGGTCGAGACGATCGGGTCCTCGGTGTAGACGAGGATCCCGCGCAGCAGGCCCTCCGCAGCCGCCTTCACCGCAGCGTTGATCTCCTCCTTGGTGGCCGCCGTGCGCAGCTCGACCGTGAGGTCGGTCGCCGAGCCGGTGGGGACGGGGACGCGCATCGCGTAGCCGTCGAGGCGTCCCTTCAACTGCGGCATCACCAGGCCGATGGCCTTCGCCGCGCCGGTGCTCGTCGGGATCATGTTCACGGCAGCAGCGCGGGCCCGACGCAGGTCCTTGTGCGGGAAGTCGAGGATGCTCTGGTCGTTCGTGTAGGCGTGGATGGTGGTCATCAGCCCGCGCTCGATCCCGAAGGCATCGTCGATGACCTTCGCCATCGGCGCAAGGCAGTTCGTCGTGCAGGACGCGTTCGAGATGATCGTGTGGATGGCGGGGTCGTAGTCCTTGTCGTTGACGCCCATCACGATCGTGATGTCCTCGCCCTTGGCGGGCGCCGAAATGATGACCTTCTTCGCGCCGGCGGTCACGTGCTTCCCGGCATCCTTCGCGTCGGTGAAGAACCCGGTTGACTCGACGACGATGTCGGCACCGACCTTCGCCCACGGCAGGGCCGCCGGATCGCGCTCGGCGAACACCGGGATCGCCTTGCCGCCGACCACGATCTCGCCCTCGCCCGCGACCGCATCGCGGTCGAGACGGCCGAGGATGCTGTCGTACTTCAGCAGGTGGGCGAGCGTGGCGGTGTCGGTCAGGTCGTTGATGCCGACAATCTCGATGTCGGCTCCGCTGGCCAGCACGGCCCTGAAGAAGTTGCGGCCGATGCGGCCGAATCCGTTGATGCCGACCTTCACAGTCACTGGGTGCTCCTCCATGCCGATAAGCCCTTGTGGGGCTCGGGTACGTGTGGGTGAATGCCACGATCCTAGTGGGCCGCCCCTCGCGATCCGCCGTCAGGCGACGGTGAATCGCGTCAGCCGCGGCGGGACCGACCGGCTGCCGCGGCGAGGGCGCTGCGCAGGCGCGGGAGGTTCGCATGCCAGTCGGCCCGCAGTTCGACCTGGCGCCGGGCCTCCTCGACGACCGCCAGGGGGTACCGGGCCGTGACGTGGACGAGCACGTCGGCCAGCGCGTCGACATCACCCGTCGGGAAGGTGAATCCGGTCCGGCCCTCGACGACCCAGTCGAGGTTCCCCGGGGTGGCGCTCACCACCACCGGAGTGCCGCACGCCATGGCCTGCAGCAGAGTCACCGACGTGCCGTCCACCTGCGAGGCCGAGACGTAGCAGGCGGCCCGCCCGAGGAGCGGCACCAGCAGCGCCTCCTCGACCCGGCCGATGAACCTGACCCGGTCCAGGACGCCCAGGTCGCCAGCGAGCTCCTGCAGCATCGGCGTCTGAGACCCCTCATGGCCGATGATCAGGTAGGGGTCCGGGTAGTCCTCGTGCACATCCGGTCGGCGCGGGACGGCGGCGAAGGCGCGGACGATGTCGTCGACCCGGTAGATCGGCTCGTGCGCGCGCAGCGAGACGACCAGCGGCGCATGCGGGGGCACGCCGAGCAGGAAGGCATCGATCCACGGCCCGTGGTAGGCGAACGTGCCGAGGTCGACGCCCCACGGCAGGTACGTCAGCGCAGCGGGGTCGACCCCCGCGTCGATCGCGATGCGCTGGTTCCATGTCGAGTCGACGACGAGGCCCGCGAGCCCCGCGAGCCACGTGACGTCATCGCCCCTCTCCGCGGCCTGCGTCAGGTCGTAGCCCCACGACAGGCCCACGACCGGCGCGTCGATCCCAAGCAGGCTCGAGGTGACGGTGTCCAGCGGGCCGGCGAGCACCGGATGCCGTCCGGCTGCGGCTGCGGCGACCTGCTCCCGAAGCTCGAGCGCATCAGCCGCGTCGCGTCCCAGGGAAACGACGTAGGGTGACCGCCCGAGTTCGAGCAGGCCGGCCACCCATCGCTCGTCGTGCACGCCCCAGCCGCTGGTCGCGTAGACGCAGTCGATCGCCTCCCCGACCGGGCTGGTCACGGCAGCAGGAGATCCGGGCCCAGGGCCGACTCGGTGTCCGGGATCCCCAACTCGGCCGCGCGCTTGTCTGCCAGGGCCAGCAGCCGCCGGATGCGCCCCGCGATCGCGTCCTTGGTCATCGGGGGGTCGGCGAGGCCCCCGAGCTCCTCCAGGCTCGCCTGCTGGTGCTCCAGACGCAGGCGTCCGGCACTCAGCAGATGCTCGGGAACCTCGTCGCCGAGGATCTCCATGGCCCGCTGCACGCGGGCGCCTGCGGCAACGGCGGCACGGGCCGAGCGCCGCAGGTTCGCGTCGTCGAAGTTCGCCAGCCGGTTCGCCGTGGCGCGGACCTCCCGGCGCATGCGGCGCTCCTCCCAGGCCAGCACCGACTCGTGGGCCCCCAGCCTGGTGAGCATCGCCCCGATGGCATCGCCGTCGCGAATGACGACCCGGTCCACGCCACGCACCTCGCGGGACTTGGCACCGATGCCCAGGCGCCGGGCTGCCCCCACGAGGGCGAGGGCCGCCTCCGGGCCCGGGCTGGTGATCTCCAGGGACGACGAGCGGCCCGGCTCGGTCAGCGACCCGTGGGCCAGGAACGCTCCGCGCCAGGAGGACTCCACGTCGCACACCCCGCCGGACACGATCGCCGGTGGCAGGCCCCGGACCGGGCGCCCGCTGCCGTCGACGATCCCGGTCTGGCGCGCCAGAGCCTCGCCACCCTCGACGACCCTCACCAGGTAGCGCGACCCCTTGCGGATACCACCCCCCTGGACCATCGCGATGTCGGAGGCATGGCCGTAGACCTCGAAGATGTCCTTGCGGAGGCGGCGCGCCGCGGCGCCGGTGTCGAGCTCAGCCTCGATGACGATGTGACCGCTGACGATGTGCAGGCCGCCCGCGAACCGCAGGATGGTCGACACCTCGGCCTTGCGGCAGCAGGTCTTGGTCACCTCGACGCGGCTGAGCTCGTCCTTCACCGCCGCCGTCATCGCCATCGCGTTCGCCCCATCCCGCTTCCCTGATCCCCTGGCCTAGGCCAGCACCGTATCGAAGGCGACCGCGAGCCGCTGTGGGTCATGCTCACCGGGTCGTCCACCGCTGGCCCGGCTCACGTCCATCAGGAACGACTCGGCCCCCAGATCTGCACACGAGCGACGCAGGGCAGCAACGTCCTCGACGTGGCGTCGATCGGCGATCACCACGTCGATCCGCAGGTCCGGAAGGTAGTTGTAGAGCACGTCGAGGTAGGTGTGCGCAGCAAACCCCGTCGTCTCGCCGACCTGCGGGTTGAGGTTCAGCACCACGATGCGCCGTGCCGGGCTCTCGGTGATCGCGCGCGACAGTTCGGGGATCACCAGGTGGGGCATGACGGACGTGTACCACGAGCCCGGGCCGAGGACGACCGCATCGGCCTCCCGCACTGCGCGCAGTGCCTCGGGGCAGGCGGGAGGCGCTGGCGGGTCGAGGGCGATGTGCAGCACGTCGCCCGGGGTCGTCGCGACGGCCACCTGGCCGCGAACCTCCTGCACCCGGTCCGGCTCGCTCGGGTCATGCCCAAGCACCTCAGCGACGATGGTGAGGGGCACGGTGGTGCAGGGCAGCACGCGCCCGTTGGCGCCCAGCAGCGCCGCGACCCAGTCCAGTCCCGTCACGGGATCACCCGTCTGCTCCCACAGGGCTGTGATGAGCAGGTTCCCGACCGAGTGCCCGGCCAGTTCGCCGGAGCCGCCGAAGCGGTGCTGGACCACGCGCTCCCACGTCCGGCCCCAGGAGTCATCGCCGCACAGCGCCGCCAGTGCCATGCGCAGGTCGCCCGGTGGCAGCACGCCGAACTCCTCGCGCAGTCGGCCGCTGGATCCCCCGTCGTCGGCGACGCCGACGACAGCAGTGAGCCGATCGGTGACGCGACGCAGCGCCGAGAGCGATGAGGCCAGCCCATGGCCGCCCCCGAGCGCGACGACGGCCCGCCCCGAGGAAGTCGGGAGGGCATGACTGCGTGCGATCACGCTCACTCGCGCCCGAGGTCGCGGTGGTGGACCCGCGTGCTGATGTCGCTCGCGGCGAGCTGCTCGGCCAAGGCTGCTGCGAGCGCCACGCTGCGGTGCTGCCCGCCAGTGCACCCGACCGCGACGGTGACGTACTTCTTGCCCTCGCGGAGGTACCCGCGGCACACGATGCGCACCAGTTCCGCGTAGGTCCGCACGAAATCATCGGCACCCTCATGGGCCAGTACCTGGGTCGACACGGCCGAGTCCAGACCGGTCAGCGCCCGGAGATTCTCGTCCCAGTAGGGGTTCGGCAGGAATCGGGCATCGGCGACCATGTCGGAGTCCACCGGGATCCCGTACTTGAAGCCGAACGACAGCACTGTGCACAGCACGCCGCGGGGCATGTCCTCGGGGAACGCCTCCTCGATCCGCCGGCGCAGCTCGTGCACGTTGGTGTGCGTGGTGTCGATCACGAGGTCGGCCTGCGCGCGCAGGTCGGCCAGCATTCCCCGCTCCGCCTGGAGGCCGTCGACGATGCGCAGGCCCGCCTGCAGCGGGTGCGGACGACGGGAGCTCTCGTAGCGCCGGACGAGCGCCTCGTCGGAAGCCTCGAGGAAGATCGTGCGACGGTCCACGCCCTCGCTGGGCAGCGCGCGGATCGCCTCGGAGAGTTCGCGGAAGAAGGCGCCACCGCGTGCGTCCACGACCACGGCGACCCGCTCGACGTCCGGTGTGCGGCGGGCGAGGTCGATCACCGACCCCATGAGCGACGGGGGCATGTTGTCGATGACGAACCAGCCGAGGTCCTCCATGGCGCGCGCGGCGGTGGAACGGCCCGCGCCCGACATGCCCGTGACGAGCACCAGGCGCAGCGAGTGCGGTTCGAGATCGGTCACAGCACCATCATGTCCCATCAGGGCCATCAGAGCCGTCGGGATGCAGTGCGCGGTGGACGGCTTCCGCGAGGGCCGGGCCGATGCCGGGTGCCTGCTGCAGTTCTGACGGCGTGGCTGCGCGCAGCCTGCTCAGCGTGCCGAAGTGCGTGCGCAGTGCGCGCGCTCGCGTCGGACCCAGACCCGGCACACCGTCGAGGATGCTCGCAGTCGAACGTCGGCCACGTCGGGTGCGGTGCAGCCCGATCGCCCGGCGATGGGCCTCGTCGCGCACCCGCTGCAGCAGGTACAGCGCCTCACTGGTGCGCGGCAGGATGACCGGCTCGTCGTCGTCGGGCAGCCAGACCTCCTCGAGGCGCTTGGCCAGGCCGACCACCGGGAGCTCACCCATGCCGCACGCCATCAGGGCATCCTGGGCGGCCCGCACCTGCGGAGAGCCGCCGTCGATGACGAGGAGGGACGGTGGGTAGGCGAACCGCTTCGGCCGACCGGAGGCCTCGGTGGCCTGCTCGTCCGGCACGACCGAGTCCGGCGCGACCGCATCCGGCGCGGCCTCCGCGTGGGCGAACCGTCGGCTCACAACCTCGGCCACCGCGGTGAGGTCATCCGCGCCGGGCGTGCGGATGATGAACGACCGGTACTCCTTGGGCCGCGGAAGGCCGTCCTCGAAGACGACGAGGGAAGCCACGGTGTCCTGGCCCTGCAGCGTCGACACGTCGATGCACTCGATGCGCAACGGTGGCTCGACGAGCCCGAGGGCGTCCTGCAGCTCCTGGAGCGCCCGACTGCGCGAGGTGAGGTCGGCTGCGCGGCGCAGGGAATGGCGTGCCAGCAGGTTGGCCGCGTTCTCGACCGCGGTGGCCATGAGTGCCCGCTTGTCGCCACGCTGGGGCATGCGGACGGCGACCTTGGCCTCGCGCAGGCCGGACAGCCACGCGCCCACGGTGGCCGGATCGTCGAGCTGCACCGAGACCAGCACCTCGCGTGCAGGCATCGTGACCTGCGCGTCGGCATACACCCGCTGGAGGGCACGCTCGGCATATCCGGCCGAGCTGAGCTCCTCCGCCTTCTCGATCACGAGGCCGCGCTCGCCAACGATCCGGCCCCCGCGCACGTGGAAGACCTGCACGGCAACCTGGAGTTCGTCCTCGTGCAGGCCGATGACGTCGGCATCCGTCCGGTCGTCGAAGACGACGGTGTTGCGCTCCAGCGCCCTGCTCAGCGCCTGCCACCTGTCGCGCAGGCGTCCGGCCTCCTCGTAGTCCTGCCGCTCTGCGGCCTCGCGCATCCGCCGCTCGAGTCCGCGGATGTACGGCTCCTGGGTGCCACTGAGGAACGCGCACAGGTCGTCGACGTGCGTTCGATACTCCTCGGCATCGACACGGCCCACGCATGGCGCGCTGCACTTGTCGATGTACCCGAGCAGACAGGGACGCCCCACCTGGGCCGCGCGTCGAAAGACGCCATCTCGGCAGGTTCGCACCGGGAAGACGCGGATCAGCTCGTCTAGGGTCTCGCGGATCGCCCAGGCATGCGCATAGGGACCGAAGTAGCGGGAGCCACGCCGCTTGGCCTCGCGCACGACAGCCGCCCGCGGGAACTCCTCACCCACGGTCACGGCGAGGTAGGGGTAGCTCTTGTCATCGCGGTACTTGACGTTGAAACGCGGATCGTGCTCCTTGATCCACGCGTACTCAAGCGACAGGGCCTCCACCTCGTTGCCGACGACGACCCAGTCGACCGATGACGCCGACGTCACCATGGAGCGCGTGCGCGGGTGCAGGGAGTCGAGGTCGGCGAAGTACGAGTTCAGCCGCGATCGCAGGTTGCGCGCCTTGCCCACGTAGATGACGCGGCCGTGGGCATCCCGGAAGCGGTAGACGCCGGGCTCGGTCGGGATCTCCCCCGGTGCGGGTCGGTAGGAGCTGGGGTCCGCCATCGGGGTGCGGCCGGATCAGGCCAGGGAGATGCCGCCGGCGTCGTCGACGACGATCTCCTCCGGCGTGAGGCCCTCGCGCGCCGGCCCCTCAAGCACAGCACCGTCGACCGCGGAGAAGAGCGACCCGTGGCACGCGCACAGGATCTCGTTGTCGGCGACCTCCGACACCAGGCAGCCCTGGTGCGGGCAGATCGCGGTGAAGGCCCGGAAGTCTCCCTCGGCCGGCTGGGTGACCACCACCGGCGGCTCGGGGATGATCACGCCACTGCCCACGGGGATGTCCGCGACGGCGACGAGCGCGGCGGCTGCCGGTGCAGCGCCGGCGGATGGAGCCTCCCCACCGGCAGCGGGCGCGGGCTCAGCCGAGGCCGCGGGTGCCGCGGCCTCCTCGGAGGAACTGCACGCCGCAAGGACACCGGCTGCCGCGATGGTGCCCCCCGCCACCAGGACGGTCCGCCTGTCGATGCTCATGGTCTCTCCCTCCGTTGGTGCTTGCACGCTACCGAACCCGGCGTCGTCCGCCAGCGGAGCGACCCTCCGTCAGCAGGGGCGCGAGGAACGCACCCGTGTGGCTGCCACGGGCGGCCGCCACCTGCTCCGGTGTGCCCTCGGCGACGACCCTCCCTCCCCCCGAGCCGCCCTCCGGGCCCATGTCGATGATCCAGTCGGCCGTCTTGATCACGTCGAGGTTGTGCTCGATGACGATGACGGAGTTGCCCTTGTCGACCAGGCTGGTGAGCACGCCGAGGAGCTTGCGGATGTCCTCGAAGTGCAGCCCGGTTGTCGGCTCGTCGAGGACGTACACCGTCCGGCCGGTCGACCGCTTCTGCAGCTCGGCCGCCAGCTTGACCCGCTGCGCCTCGCCCCCGGAGAGGGTGGGCGCCGACTGACCCATGCGCACGTACCCCAGGCCCACGTCGACGAGTGTCGACAGGTGCCGCGCGATCGCGGGGATCGCGGCGAAGAAATCGAGTGCCTCCTCGATGGGCATGTCGAGGACCTCGGCGATGGTCCGGCCCTTGTAGTGCACCTCGAGGGTCTCGCGGTTGTACCGCGCCCCGTGGCACACCTCGCACGGCACGTAGACGTCGGGCAGGAAGTTCATCTCGATCTTGATGGTGCCGTCGCCGGCACACGCCTCGCAGCGACCACCCTTGACGTTGAACGAGAAGCGGCCCTGCAGGTAGCCGCGCACCTTGGCCTCGGTGGTCTCGGCGAAGAGTCGCCGGATGTGGTCGAAGACGCCGGTGTAGGTGGCCGGATTGCTCCGCGGCGTGCGCCCGATGGGGCTCTGGTCGACGTGCACCACCTTGTCGACGTGCTCCAGGCCGGTCACGCGCTTGTGGCGCCCCGGTACCGTCCGCGCTCCGTTGAGATCGCGGGCCAGCACGTTGAAGAGCACGTCATTGACGAGCGTGGACTTGCCCGACCCGCTGACCCCCGTGACGGCAACGAGATTGCCGAGCGGGAACGAGACGGTGACGTCCTGCAGGTTGTGCTCGCGCGCCCCGTGCACCGTGAGCGCTCGTCCCTCCTGCGGGCGCCTGATCGGCGGCACGTCGATGCTCCGGACGCCGCTCAGGTACTGGCCGGTGATGGACGACGGATGGGCCATGAGCTCGGCCACCGGCCCGCTCACGACGACCTCGCCACCGTGCTCCCCCGCTCCGGGCCCGATGTCCACGACCCAGTCGGCCGACTCGATGGTGTCCTCGTCGTGCTCGACGACGATGAGGGTGTTCCCGAGGTCCCGCAGGCGCACGAGGGTCTCGATGAGCCTGCGGTTGTCGCGCTGGTGCAGGCCGATGCTCGGCTCGTCGAGGACGTACAGGACGCCGACGAGGCCCGACCCGATCTGCGTGGCGAGGCGGATGCGCTGCGCCTCTCCACCGGCCAGGGTCGCTGCACCGCGGTCGAGCGACAGGTAGTGCAGGCCGACGTCCACGAGGAAGGCGAGGCGTTCGTTGACCTCCTTCAGCACGCGACTGGCGATCGTCGCGTCGCGCTTGGAAAGCTTCAGGCGGGCCAGCAGCTCGGCCGCCTCGCCGATCGGGAGTGCCGCGATGTCGGCGATGGAGTGATCGGAGACGGTGACGGCGAGTGACAGCGGCTTCAGGCGCGCGCCTCCGCAGGCCGGGCACGGCACCTCGCGCATGAAGCCCTCGAAGCGCTCGCGCGTGGCGTCGGTGTCCGCCTCGGAGTGACGGCGCTGCACGAACGGCACCACGCCCTCGTACGCCGTGTGGTACGACCGCTGGCGTCCGTAGCGGTTGCGATAGCGCACGTGGATCTCGGTGGGATGCCCGTGCAGGAGGGCCTGACGCGCCTTGGCCGGCAGGCGCTTCCACGGGGTGTCCATGTCGATGCCGAGCTCGTCGCACATCGCCTCGAGCAGCCGGGCGAAGTAGTCCGACACCTGGCCTCGCGACCACGGCGCCAGGGCCCCCTCTGCGAGCGAGAGGTCCTCATCGGGCACCACGAGCGCGGGATCCACCTCGCGCCGCGTGCCCAGGCCCGTGCACTCGGGACAGGCACCGAAGGGCGAGTTGAACGAGAAGGATCGCGGCTCGAGCTCCTCGAACGACAGCCCGTCGGTGGTGCAGGCGAGGTGCTCGCTGAAGGTCCGCTCGCGGTCGGGGTCGGACTCGGGCAGGTCGACGAACTCGAGGATGACGAGTCCGCCCGACAGGCCCAGTGCCGTCTCGACGGAATCCGTGAGGCGCCGACGGGAACTCGCCTTGACCACGAGGCGGTCCACGACGACCTCGATGGTGTGCTTCTCCTGCTTCTTCAGCGCGGGCGGGCTCTCCAGCGCGATGACCACTCCGTCGACGCGGGCCCGGGAGTAGCCCTGTGACTGCAGCTGGCGGAACAGGTCGACGTACTCCCCCTTGCGCTCCCGCACCACAGGGGCCAGCACCTGGAAGCGCGTGCCCTCCTCGAGGGCGAGCACCTGGTCGACGATCTGCTGCGGTGTCTGGCGCGCGATGACCGACCCGCAGATCGGGCAGTGCGGAATGCCGATGCGCGCGAACAGCAGGCGCAGGTAGTCGTAGACCTCGGTGATCGTCCCCACGGTCGAGCGGGGGTTGCGCGACGTGGACTTCTGGTCGATGGAGACGGCGGGCGAGAGCCCCTCGATGAAGTCGACGTCAGGCTTGTCCATCTGCCCGAGGAACTGGCGTGCGTAGGACGACAGGCTCTCCACGTACCGGCGCTGGCCCTCCGCGAAGATCGTGTCGAAGGCCAGCGAGGACTTGCCCGACCCGGACAGGCCGGTGAAGACGATCAGCGCGTCACGCGGAAGGTCGAGCGAGACGTTCTTGAGGTTGTGCTCACGGGCACCCCGCACCACAAGCCGCTCGCCCACCGCTCCCACTTCCGCATTAGGGTCTTGCCATTGATCGGAGGGATGAATGTATAACGGACGAGTGACCGTCGGCGGTCCGGCGGACGTGCACGACCTCGGCCGCCTGATCATCAGCAAGGTGGCCGTCGGTCCCTACGACAACAACGCCTATCTGCTCCGCTGTCGGGACACCGGGGCTCAGGTCCTCGTGGATGCCGCAGCCGAGCCCGGGCGCCTCATGGACCTCATAGGCCCCGAGGGCATCTCCCTCATCGTCACGACCCATCGCCACCGGGACCACTGGCAGGCCCTGCAGGAGGTGAAGGACCTCACCGGGGCCCCCACCGCGGCCCACGTGGACGACATGGCGGGCATCGAGGTGCCCACCGACGTTGTGATCCGCGACGGCGAGTCGATCGCCGTCGGCGACTGCCGCCTCGAGGCCATCCACCTCGTGGGCCACACCCCGGGCTCCATCGCCCTGCTCTACGACGACCCCGATGGCCCACCGCACCTGATCACCGGTGACTGCCTCTTCCCGGGCGGCGTGGGCAAGACAAATGATCCCGAGGCCTTCGACTCGCTCTACGGCGATGTCGTCACGCGGCTGTTCGATCGGCTGCCCGACGAGACCTGGGTCTACCCCGGCCACGGGAACGACACCACGATCGGGGCCGAGCGCCCACACCTAGAGGAGTGGCGCGAGCGCGGCTGGTGAGCTTCTGGCAGTTCCCGGGGTGCTGGGACCCCATAATCGGGAATGTCGACGGACTCCCGCCCGAATCAGGGCAGGCTGGTGGGCACGGGCCACCCGAGCGGGTTCCAGAGAGGCAGGCAGGACATGTCACGATCCACGACCACCGGGCGACGTCGCCGCGGAGTCCTTCTGGGACTCGGGGCCAGCCTGGCCCTGGGCCTGCTGTCAACCGCCACCCCCGCCCTGGCCGTCAATGACGCCGAGGAGAGCATCGGGACGGACTACAGTGCCGAGCCGCTCCCCACGTCGCCCAGCGTGAATGGATGTCGAGTCACCCAGCAGGTGCGTCGGACCAACTCCCTGACACTCGAGCTGAGGGCCTGCGAGCCGGGCTACCTGCTCGACACCGCGCAGCCTCGCCAGACATCCGTGCCGGAGAGCCGGACGGGCACCCTCTCCCGAGTCCCCCTGAGCTACCAGCTGCCTGCGGGCGTCTACAACTTCCCGAGCACCTACCGCTGCGAGGGAACCAACACCTCGCCCGCGTGCGGCTACTCCGCTCAGGCCTTTGTGATGTGGACGTGGGTCCCGACTGGGAAGTCGTGCCCGAAGGCCCTTCCTACCGGACGCAGCTACCGCAATGCCAGCCTCTCCGGCATCAACTGGAGTGTCACCTCCCCTCCGCGCATCCAGGAGTTCACGGGGGCAGATGGATCGAAGTGGTCGCTCATGGTTGAGCGCGGCAAGACCGAGATCGGACTCTCGTCGCAGAGGGGCGACTCGAACCCCACCACGGCCTGGCAGCGCTACGACAGCACGCTCGCGTTCGACACGGCCGGTCGCGGTGAGCAGACGCTGTGCGCCAAGACCGGCATGCGCTTCGTCGACAACATCAACACTCCCTGGATCCTGTTCAGCAAGGACAGGCGGATTGACGTGCTCGGAGGCATCAACCTGGCAGGACCTGACTACCGCCCACGCGTGCCCTCCCTCACGGCTGTCGGCGGGACCACACTTGGCCAGGACGGGTCCTGGTCGGCCAACACCACCATCTACACGCTGAACAACATCAGCGACGCCAACGCCATCCAGGCCCGAGAGCTCCGCTTCCGCTACGTCAAGGCGGACCCGCCCACCACCGCGGACGGCAAGCTCAATGGCGGCGGCTGCCGGCCCGGGGATGCCTCGGGCAGCGACCTCTACACCATCGACCTGAAGCAGCGCGCCCTCAGTCGAGGGGTGTCCGCCGCGAACTCGATCACCATCGTCGAGAAGCGCAGCGACCGGGCCGTACCGGCCGATGCCACCTACCTGTGCGCCTACCAGTACCTGCGCACGTCAGGCGCACAGGAGTTCACCTCGCTCTCCACGTGGCTCCAGCTCACGCCGAAGTCCGCCGTCGAGACGCTCGTCTCGAGCCTGCCCAAGCTCACCGTGGCGCAGGCCACGGCGAAGCTCGAGAGCCTGTCCTCGTCGCTCACCACGGCACTCGCCCGCCCGGTCCTTGACCAGGCGGAGATCGACCGCCTCCGTCGCGAGGCGGCCGAGGCGGCCGAGCAGGCCCGTCAGGCCGCCCAGCAGGCGCTGCAGCAGCAGGAGGAGCAGCAGAACGCCACGCCGCCGGGGCAGGGAGCGCCCACCGCCACCCCCGAGACGGGAATCGACATGCTGCTCGACAAGCTCAGCACGTTCGAGGACGAGGAGCGCAAGCTCCTCGAGACCCGCACCCCACTGGAGCTCGCCACCGGCCTGGACCCGGCAGCCACCCCGGTCTACCCGCTCGGCAAGGCCTCTCCGGCTGGACTCAAACTCACGATCACCGCGCCCAAGGCGATCAAGGCCGGCGGCAAGGCGCGCGTCACGGTCAAGGTTGCCCCCGCGAAGTGGGCGGGCACCGCGACGGTCTACCTGATCCGGAAGGTCGATGGGGCACCCACGCTGGTCTCCAAGGGCAGCCGGTCGTTGGGCGCCAAGGGCGGCGTGGTGACCGTGAAGGTGCCCCGCTCCTCCGGTGCCGGCAAGTACCAGTTGCTCACCGCGTTCGATCCCAAGACGGATGCCATGACCGGGATCGCCTCCTTCAAGCCGCTCACCGTCCGCCGCTAGTTGAATCTCGGTGGCAGACTCCCGCCATGCCGTCCTTCACCGTGCAGGGCCTGCTCAAGGTCTCGTCCGGACACTGGGTGATCTGGACGGCCGAGGGCTCCTACGCGATCCGTGACTTCGGCCAGGTCGGCGAGGCGATGCTCAACTACTCCACCACGATCGAGGCGGGCTCCGGCGCGGAGGCCATCGCCACCTTCGTCTCGACCTACTACCCCATGAGCGACGAAGGGCCCGAGGTGTTCGACGAGGTCGTGATCCGCGACGTCACGTGAGCGGTTGGGTCGGCTCGTCCGATTCGTCGTGGTGGCTGTCGGTGAGGCGACCGGCATGGGCCACGGCGGTCGGATCCTTGCGCACCTTGATCCATGAGGCGACGGCCACGATGACCAGCACCGCACCGATGAAGGCGAGGCTGACATTGGTCGGGATCTTTGGCACGGTGTCAGGCCAGGTCTCATGCCCCCACGTGAGAACGAGCTTGATGCCGATGAAGACGAGGATCACGGCCAGCCCGATGGACAGGTAGATGATCTTGTCGAGCAGTCCCTTGAGCAGGAAGTACAGGGCGCGCAGACCGAGGAGCGCGAACGCGTTCGCCGCGAACACCAGGTAGGGCTCCTGGGTCACGCCGAAGGTCGCGGGGATCGAGTCCAGGGCGAAGAGCACGTCGGTCGAGCCAATGGCGATCATCACCAGCAGCAGGGGCGTGATCGCCTTTCGCCCGTCGATGCGGGTGAACAGCCTGGTGCCGTCGTAGTGGTCGCTCACCAGGAAGCGCTTGCGCACCAGGCGGACGACGACGTTGTCCTTCGGCTCGGGATCCTCGTTTCGATGGCGGGCCAGCTGGACGCCAGTCCAGATCAGGATCGCGCCGAAGAGCACGAAGGTGAAGGAGAAGGCAGCGAGGGCGGCCGCGCCCACCGCGATGAAGATCGCCCGCAGGATCAGTGCGAGCACGACCCCGACCAGCAGGACGCGCTGGTGCAGGACAGTGGGCACGGCGAACTGCGTGAGGATGATGATGAAGACGAAGAGGTTGTCCACGCTGAGCGACTTCTCGACGAGGTACGCAGCGAAGAACTGCGTGCCCATGTCGGAGCCCTCCCAGACCCACAGCGCGATGCCGAACGCGACGGCGAGGCCGATGTAGAAAATCGACCAGAACAGCGCCTCCTTGAACTGCACGTCGTGCGGCTTGCTGCTCACCGTGACGAAGTCGAGCACGATCAGCCCGATGATCCCCGCGATCGTCACGGCCCACAGGGTCAAGGAGACGTCCACGTGGTTCCCTTCTGCGTGTAGGGAGATCAAGGCTAGTGCAGGACCCGGTGGGGCGCCCGAGTCGATTTCGTGCAGCGGGCGCTCAGGCCGTGCCCGCCTCCTGCATCCCGCGCAGCTCCCGCTTGAGCTCGGACACCTCGTCACGCAGTCGGGCGGCGATCTCGAACTGCAGTTCGCGCGCAGCCTCGTGCATCTGGGAGGTGAGGTCCTCGATGAGGGTGAGCAGTTCATCGCCTGCAAGGGAGCGACCAGCCGGCCTTCGCGCCCCCTCGACACGGCTCGCCTGGGCAGCGACGAGGGCCTCGGTGTCGGCGTCCTCGCGCGCCAGCAGGTCGGTGATGTCGGCGATCTTCTTGCGCAGCGGCTGCGGATCGATTCCGCGCTCGGCGTTGTAGGCCTCCTGCTTCGCGCGCCGTCGGTTCGTCTCGTCGATGGCCCGACGCATCGAGGGCGTGATCGTGTCGGCATACATGTGGACCTGGCCCGAGACGTTGCGCGCAGCACGCCCGATGGTCTGGATCAGCGAGGTCTCCGAGCGCAGGAAGCCCTCCTTGTCCGCGTCGAGGATCGCGACCAGCGACACCTCGGGCAGGTCGAGGCCCTCGCGGAGGAGGTTGATGCCGACCAGCACGTCGAACACGCCCATCCGGAGCTCCCGCAGGAGCTCCACCCGGCGCAGCGTGTCGACCTCCGAGTGCAGGTAGCGGACGCGGACGCCGTGCTCGAGCAGGTAGTCCGTGAGGTCCTCGGCCATCCGCTTGGTGAGCGTCGTCACGAGGACGCGCTCGCCGATCTCCGCCCTGAGCCGGATTTCACCCATCAGGTCGTCGATCTGTCCCGTGGTCGGCTTGACCACGATCTCCGGGTCAACCAGGCCCGTGGGGCGGATCACCTGCTCAACCACATCGCCCTCGACCCGGGTCAGCTCATACGGCCCCGGCGTGGCCGACAGGTAGATGGTCTGGCCCACGCGATCGAGGAACTCCTCCCACCGCAGGGGCCGGTTGTCGACGGCGCTCGGCAGGCGGAATCCGTGCTCGACCAAGGTGCGCTTGCGGCTCATGTCCCCCTCGTACATCGCACCGATCTGCGGCACGGTCACATGCGACTCGTCGAGCACCAGCAGGAAGTCGTCCGGGAAGTAGTCCAGCAGGCAGTTCGGCGCTGACCCGGCCTCGCGGCCGTCGATGTGGCGCGAGTAGTTCTCGATGCCCGCGCAGGAGCCGACCTGCCGCATCATCTCGATGTCGTACGTCGTGCGCATGCGCAGCCGCTGGGCCTCGAGCAGCTTGCCCTGCTGCTCGAGCTCCTCCAGCCGATCGGCAAGCTCGACCTCGATCCCGGCCAGCGCACGCTCCATCCGCTCCGGGCCCGCGACGTAGTGGGTCGCGGGGAACACGTACATCTCGTCATCCTCGGTCAGGATCTCGCCGGTGACCGGGTGCAGTGTCATGAGCCGCTCGATCTCGTCGCCGAACATCTCGATGCGGACGGGATGCTCCTCATAGACCGGGAAGACCTCCACGGTGTCGCCCCTGACCCGGAAGGTGCCCCGCTGGAAGGAGACGTCGTTGCGGGTGTACTGGATGTCGACCAAGGCACGCAGGAGGGAGTCCCGATCGAACTCCTCGCCGACCCGCAGCCGGATCATCCGATCGACGTACTCCTGCGGTGTCCCGAGGCCGTAGATCGCCGACACCGTGGCCACGACGATCACGTCCCTGCGTGTGAGCAGGCTGTTGGTCGCCGAGTGCCGCAGGCGCTCGACCTCCTCGTTGATGGAGGAGTCCTTCTCGATGTAGGTATCGCTCTGCGGGATGTAGGCCTCGGGCTGGTAGTAGTCGTAGTAGGAGACGAAGTACTCCACGGCGTTGTCCGGCAGCAGCTCCTTGAACTCCGCGGCCAGCTGCGCCGCAAGCGTCTTGTTGGGCGCCATGACGAGCGTGGGCCGCTGGAGCTTCTCCACGAGCCACGCGGTGGTCGCACTCTTGCCCGTTCCCGTGGCGCCGAGGAGAACGACCGCAGGCTCCCCCGCGCGAATGCGTGCTGCGATCTCCGCGATGGCAGCGGGCTGGTCTCCGGAGGGCTCGTAGGGGGCCTTGACCGTGAAGGGCGCGACCCTGCGCTGCAGGTCGGTCACCGGACGCGTCATGGGGCCTCCCGCACGAGACGGCGCCACGCAGCCTCCACCTGATCGCGGGTGCTGGCCAGGCTGCCGGAGTTGTCGACGACGACGTCGGCCATCGAGAGCCGCTCCTGTCGCGAAGCCTGCGCCTGCATGCGCCGCCGGACATCCTGCTCCTGGAGCCCGCGCTGGTGCACCGCGCGCTCAACCTGGACTTCCTCCGGGACATCGACCACGACGATGACGTCCACGAGGTCTCGCTGGCCGATCTCGACGAGCAGCGGCATGTCGTACACCACCACCCGATCCCCGGGCACGGCAGCGAGTCGGCGCGCCGCCTCCTCGCGGATGAGCGGATGCATGATCGCGTTCAGCCGCTGCGTGCCCTCCGGCGAGCTGAAGGCCAGCGCCGCGAGCTCCTGCCGGTCCAGGGCACCCTCCTCCGTCAGGATCCGCGGCCCGAACTCCGCGACGAGGCGAGCGAGGGCGGGCTCGCCGGGCTCGACGATGTCGCGGGCGATCTGGTCGGCATCGATGACGACGGCCCCCTGCCCTGCCAGCATCGCTGCCACGGTGGACTTCCCCGAGCCGATCCCGCCCGTCAGGCCGATCCGGATCATGGCCTCACCCTAGAACGACCGCGGGCGGGGTCGGATGCCGAGCAACGCCCGGTCCGACCCCGCCCGTAGCGGTTCGCTGCTACTCGCCCGTCAGCTTGTCGCGCAGCGCCTGCAGCGCCTCGTCTGTGGCGAGGGTGCCGGAGCTGTCGGGTGCTTCCGACGAATAGGACGACATGGGCTCGCCCGACTCCAGCGCGGCGGCCTGGTCCGCGGCGCGGGCCTCGTCGGCCTGCTTGCGGTGCGCCTCCCAGCGGGCGTGGGCCTCGGCGTACTGCCGCTCCCACTCCTCGCGCTGCGCCTCCGAGCCCGGCTTCCACTCGCCAGTCTCCGGATCGAAACCGTCCGGACCGATGTAGTCGCCGGACTCGTTGAACGCCGGAGCCATGCCGTACAGGTAGGGGTCGAACTCCTCGCTGGCGGTCCCGTCAGCCGAGTCGTTCGCCTGCTTCAGCGACAGCGAGATCCGGCGGCGCTCGAGGTCGATGTCGATGACGCGCACGAAGATGTCGTCGTTGACCTGGACGATCTGCTCCGGCAGCTCGATGTGACGCTCGGCGAGCTCGGAGATGTGGACCAGGCCCTCGATGCCCTCCTCGACGCGCACGAACGCGCCGAACGGCACCAGCTTGGTGACCTTGCCGGGCACGACCTGGCCGATCTGGTGCGTGCGGGCGAAGTGCTGCCAGGGATCCTCCTGCGTCGCCTTCAGGGACAGCGAGACGCGCTCGCGGTCCATGTCGACGTCGAGCACCTCGACAGTGACCTCCTGACCGACCTCGACGACCTCGGACGGGTGGTCGATGTGCTTCCAGGACAGCTCGGACACGTGCACGAGGCCGTCGACCCCGCCGAGGTCGACGAACGCACCGAAGTTGACGATGCTCGAGACGACGCCGTTGCGGATCTGGCCCTTCTGGAGCTGCGTCAGGAAGGTCTGGCGGACCTCGCTCTGCGTCTGCTCGAGCCAGGCCCGGCGGGACAGGACCACGTTGTTGCGGTTCTTGTCGAGCTCGATGATCTTGGCCTCGAGGGTCTTGCCGACGTACGGCTGCAGATCGCGGACGCGACGCATCTCGACGAGCGAAGCGGGCAGGAAGCCGCGCAGGCCGATGTCGACGATCAGGCCGCCCTTGACGACCTCGATCACCTGGCCCTCGACGACGCCGTCCTCGTCCTTGATGCGCTCGATCGTGCCCCAGGCGCGCTCGTACTGGGCGCGCTTCTTGGACAGGATGAGCCGGCCTTCCTTGTCCTCCTTGGTCAGGACCAGGGCCTCGACCTTGTCGCCGACGGACACCACCTCACCGGGGTCGACGTCGTGCTTGATGCTCAGCTCACGGGAGGGGATGACACCCTCGGTCTTGTAGCCGATGTCGAGGAGGACCTCGTCGCGGTCCACCTTGACGATGGTGCCCTCGACGATGTCGCCGTCGTTGAAGTACTTGATGGTCGCGTCGATCGCCGCGAGGAAGTCATCGGCGGTGCCGATGTCGTTGACCGCCACCTGGGCGGGTGCTGCACTGGTCGAGGTGGTCATGGAGTAGGGGATCCTGTGGTTGACGGTGCGGCCCGTAGACGCCCGCCCCGGGTGGGGAAGGCCGCCCCCGCCCCTAGGTCTGGGCGATGGGCACTCCGGACAGCCTCAACAGCCTACAAGGCGGCGCTCGGGTCTCCTGCTCCGGCCTAGTGGGCCGCGTCCTCCCACGACCTCCCGATCCCCACGGAGACGTCCATCGGCACCGAGAGGTCGACCGCCCCCGCCATGGCCTCGCGCACCAGGGCCTCCACCTGCTCCGCCTCGCCCGGGGCCACTTCGAGGACGAGCTCGTCGTGCACCTGGAGCAGCTGGCGGCTCGCGCAGCCCGCCCCGCGGAGCGCATCCTCCAGGCGCAGCATGGAGACCTTGACGATGTCCGCGGCCGAGCCCTGGATGGGGGCGTTCAGGGCCATCCGCTCGGCCATCTCCCGGCGCTGGCGGTTGTCGCTGGTGAGGTCCGGCAGGTAGCGGCGGCGTCCGAGCATCGTGGCCGTGTAGCCCTCCATGCGGGCCCGCTCGACGACCTCGGACAGGTAGTCCCGCACCCCGCCGAACCGCTCGAAGTAGGTGTCCATGAGTCCGCGGGCCTCGTCCGGGCCGATGTCCAGCTGCTGGGCCAGGCCGAAGGGGGACAGTCCGTAGGCGAGGCCGTAGGACATGGCCTTGATGCGGCGGCGCATCTCGGCGTCGACCTCATCCGCGGGGACGCCAAACACCTGGCTGGCCACCGTGGTGTGGAGGTCCTCCCCCGATCGGAAGGCCTCGATCAGGCCGGTGTCCTCGGAGAGGTGGGCCATGATGCGCATCTCGATCTGGCTGTAGTCCGCGGTCAGCAGGCTCTCGTACCCCTCTCCCACGATGAAGCAGCCGCGGATCCGGCGCCCCGCCTCGGTGCGGATCGGGATGTTCTGCAGGTTGGGGTCCGAACTGGACAGCCGCCCGGTGGCGGCCACCATCTGGTGGAAGGTGGTGTGGATGCGGCCTTGGGCGTCCACCAACGGCAGCAGCCCGTCGACCGTCTGCCGGAGCTTGGAGCGGTCGCGCCAGGCGAGCAGCTGCTCAAGGAGCGGGTCGGCCGTCTGCGCGAACAGCTGCTGCAGCGACTCCGCGTCAGTCGTGTACCCCGTCTTGATCTTCTTGGTCTTCGGCAGGCCCCGCTCACCGAACAGGATCTCCTGCAGCTGCTTGGGCGAGCCGAGGTTGAAGGGGCGGCCGACCAGCGCGTGCGCGGCCTCCTCGGCGCTGCGCATGTCCGCTCCGAACTCCGCGGAGAGGGCGTCCAGTCCGTCGACGTCGACCGCGATCCCCGCGTGCTCCATCCCCGCGAGCAGCGGCACCAGCGGGATCTCCACCTCGCGCAGCAGGTGGATCGTGGACTGCCGCTCCAGTCGCTCCTCGAGCACGACGGCCAGCTCGGCGATCACCTCGGCCTGCTCGACGAGTCGACCCTCGGATTCATCTGTCTCGAACAGCGCGAGCGCGGCATCCGCATCGGCACCCAGGACCCGGCCGAGGACCCGCTCGGCCACGTCGGGCAGCGCGTACCCCCGTTGCCCCGGGTTGTCGAGGTACGCGGCCAGCGCCGTGTCGAGCGTGACGCCCGCCAGTTCGCTGCCGGCGGAGGCGAGCGCCAGCGCCGGGCCCTTGCCGTCGTGCAGGACCTTGGGAGCTGCTGGGTCCGCGAACCAGTCAAGAACGGCCGCGCGCCCTGCCTCGTCAGACAGGTCGACGCGCGCGGTCCGCCCGCCAGCGACGACGCCGATCGCCTCGATCCGCCCCTCGCCGCGGCCCCACGTGCCCGACACCGCGACTGCCGGGGCGGCATTCGTCGCCGCGTCGGCCAGCCACGACACGAGATCTGATCCGGCCAGCACCTCGATCGGTCCCGAATCGGGTCGCACCTGCGCGCTTGCGGTATCCCCCCGGTCGTCGATCTCCCCCGGACTCCCGGGCCGGACGGCCCGCAGCCGATCGCGCAGGGCCCGGAACTGCAGCACGTCGAACAGCTCGTCGATCCGCGCCTGCTCCCACGGCGCCAACGCCGCGTCCTGGGGGTCAACCTCGATCGGCACGTCGCGCACCAGCGCGGTGAGCTCGCGATTGACCAGGACCTGCGGCACCGCAGCCCGGAGCGCGTCGCCGACCTTGCCGCGGACCTCGTCGACGTGGTCGACCAGGCCCCCAAGACTGCCGTAGGTGCGGATCCAGGTGGCCGCCGTCTTCTCGCCCACCCCGGGGATCCCGGGGAGGTTGTCGCTGGGATCTCCCCTCAGGGCCGCGAAGTCCGGGTACTGGGCTGGGGTGAGCCCGTATTTCTCCTCCACGGCCGCTGGGGTCATCCGCGCGAGGTCGCTGACCCCGCGCTTGGGATACAGCACCGTCACGCGGTCGTCGACCAGCTGGAAGGAGTCGCGATCGCCGGTGACGATGTCGACGGGCCAGTCCAGCGGGGCGGTCCGGGCCACGAGAGTGGCGATGATGTCGTCCGCCTCGAAGCCCTCGAGCTCGACGACCGTGATGCCGAGGACCGAGAGCAGCTCCTTGATGAGCTCGACCTGCCCCGCGAACTCGGCCGGCGACTTCGAGCGGGTGGCCTTGTACTCGGGGAACACCTCGGTGCGGAACGTCCGCCGCGAGACGTCGAACGCGACCACGACGTGCGTCGGGTGCTCGTCGCGCAGCACATTGATGAGCATCGAGGCGAAGCCGAATACGGCGTTGGTCGGCTGCCCTGTGCTGGTGCTGAAGTTCTCGACGGGCAGGGCGTAGAAGGCCCGGTACGCAAGGGAGTGCCCGTCGAGCAGGAGGAGCCTGGGATCCGGCACCCGCTGATCCTATGCTCGCCCCATGACCCCCGAGCCGACGCTCAGCCTGTGACCGGCGAGCGGACCACCCGCGCCATCCCCCTTGGCGCCCTGGGCGAGCGCATGGGCATGGTGCTCGAGCGGGCTGAACCGGACTGCGTCGTGGTGTCGATGCCCGTCGAGGGCAACACGCAGCCCTTCGGCCTCCTGCACGGCGGAGCCAGTGCTGTCCTCATCGAGACCGCCGGGTCCATCGGAGCCGCGCTCCACGGCGGCGGCGAGCTGATGCCGGTGGGCCTGGACATCAACGCCACCCACCACCGCTCGGCGCTCAGCGGCCGGGTCACCGCGACCGCGACTCCGCTCTCCCTCGGGCGCACGATCACCAGCTACCAGGTGCAGATCGTCGATGATCAGGGGCGCGTGGTCTGCACCGGCCGCCTGACCTGCCTCCTGCGGCCACGTCCCTGACCCGTGCTGCCGGAGCGTCGGTTTCCATGTTTGCGGGACGTCCCCGGCCCGCGCGTGGCTATGCTCCCCATCAGACCCAGCCGTCACGGCCGGGCCGGCGGTCGTGCTCCACGACCGCCCCGACGCGGGGAGGGCCGGGGTGCGCGTACGCGGCACAGGCGTGGCCCCGCGCGCGTCCCTTGGACCCCGTGACCTCAGGCGCTGGACCCGGCGCGTGCTCGCCGGCCTCGGCGCAGTGCTGTTGGGACTCGGCCTTGCCACCGCGCCGGCCCTCGCGGCCGAGACCGGCCTGAAGGGCGTCGTCAAGGACCCTGCCAGCGAGGTCGGGATCGCAGGCGTCACCATCAACGTCGCCGCGGACGGCTTCACCGGCTCGGCGACCACCGACGCCGAGGGAGCCTGGTTCGTGGCCGTGCCGAGCGCGGGCAAGTACGAGGTCGCGATCGACACCACGACCCTGCCCGCCGGCCTCGGGCTGGCCGACCCGACGAAGGCCGTGCTCAACGTCAATGTGCTCTCCGAGGGCCGCGTCCAGGCGGTCCTGTTCTCCCTCGCCGCGGGCGGCGGAGGGGGCGATGCGGGAGCCGATTCCGAGGTCACGACGCCCGCGGACGAGGGTTCCTCCCTGTGGAGCCAGGTGCCCCAGCTGACCGTCGACGGCCTGATCTTCGGCATCGTCATCGCCCTCGCCGCGGTCGGCCTGAGCCTGGTGTTCGGCACCACGAAGCTCACCAACTTCGCCCATGGCGAGCTGATCGCCCTCGGTGGCCTGTCGACCTACTTCTTCAACGTCGTCGTGGGTCTGCCCCTCATCCTGTCCATCGTCATCGCGTTCCTGTTCTCCGCCGTCGTCGGCGGCTGGCTGCAGAACCGCATCCTGTGGAAGCCGCTGCGCAAGCGCGGCACAGGCCTGATCGCCGCCCTCGTCGTCTCGATCGGCCTCGGGCTGTTCCTGCGCTACCTGTTCCTGTTCCTGTTCGGCGGCCAGTCGCGCACGTTCAACGAGTACGCCGGGCAGCCGGGCATTGAGATCGGGCCGGTGCTGATCACCCCCAAGGACCTCATCGCCAGCACCGTCGGCATCCTGCTCATCGCCGGCACCATCTGGTGGCTGCTGCGCACCAAGGACGGCAAGGCGACACGAGCCGTGGCGGACAATCCGGCCCTGGCCTCGGCCTCCGGTATCGACGTCGAGAAGGTCATCAGCACCGTGTGGGTGCTGGGCGCCGCACTCGCGTCCTTCTCCGGGATCATGATCGGCCTCCAGGTCGGCGTGAACTGGCAGATGGGCTTCGGCATCCTGCTCCTGGTCTTCGCGGGCAGCGTGCTCGGCGGGCTCGGCACGGCGTTCGGCGCGATCCTCGGCTCGCTCATCGTGGGTCTGCTCATCCAGCTGTCCACCCTCTTCGTGCCGACGGAGCTGAAGTACGTGGGCGCGCTGCTGATCCTCATCCTGATCCTGCTGGTTCGCCCCCAGGGCATCCTCGGCAAGTCCGAGCGGGTCGGGTAGGGGGCGTCATGGACTGGCTGTCGATCTTCCAGAACTCCTTCACCCAGATGGTCGGGGTGGCGGCCGTCGTCTACTGCCTTGCCGCCCTGGGCCTGAACATCCAGTTCGGGTACGCCGGCCTGCTCAACTTCGGCCAGGCGGGCTTCGCCGCCATCGGCGCCTACGCCGTGGCCGTGCTCGTCGTCACCGCCGGCTGGCCCCTGTGGCTGGCCATCCTCATGGGCGTCGTCGGGGCGATCATCTTCGGCCTGCTGCTCGGCGTGCCCACCCTGCGGCTGCGTGCCGACTACCTCGCCATCGTCACGATCGCCGCGGCGGAGATCGTCCGTCAGGTCGCCCGCTCGGTCACCCTGAACGACTACCTCGGCGGCTCGGACGGCATCACCGGCAAGTACGCCGCCGACTGGTACGCGCTGAACCCCTTCGACGGATTCGAGTGGTTCATCTTCCGCTTCAGCAAGAACGACCTGTGGGTCGTGATCAACGGGTGGATCCTCGTCGCAATCATCGCCCTCATCACCTGGCTGCTCATGCGCTCGCCCTGGGGCCGCGTGCTCAAGGGCATCCGCGAGGACGAGGATGCCGTGCGCAGCCTCGGCAAGAACGTCTACCTGTACAAGATGCAGGCCCTCATCCTCGGCGGCGTCATCGGCGCCCTGGCCGGCGTGATCTTCGCGATGGCGGCCCAGTCCGTGCAGCCCGACAACTACTCCACGACGCTGACCTTCTACGTCTACGTCATCGTGATCCTCGGCGGCGCCGCCCGGGTCTTCGGCCCGATCGTGGGCGCGATGATCTTCTGGTTCCTGCTCGTCTTCATCAGCGAGGTCCTCAACAACGCGGTGCGTGGGGGCTTCATCTCCAGCGACATCCTCAGCACGGACCAGATCGGGCAGGTGCGGTTCATGCTGGTCGGCCTGGGCCTGATGCTGCTGATGATCTTCCGGCCCCAGGGGATCTTCGGCGACAAGAAGGAGTTGGCACTCGATGAGCGCTGAGAGCACCGACAGCCGCCAGCAAGCGGCCGCGGCGAAGCAGGTCCTCGCCGGGGTCGATCCGGTGCCGGGAGTGGCGAAGCCCGATGCGATCTTCCGGGGCGATTCCATTCAGCGGTCCTTCGGCGGACTCGTCGCCGTCGACGTCGCGCACCTGGAGATCCAGCGCAACACGATCACCGCACTCATCGGGCCCAACGGTGCCGGCAAGACCACGTTCTTCAACGTCATCACCGGATTCGACCCGCCGAATGCGGGCACGTGGGAGTTCGAGGGCCACTCCCTCGCCCGCAAGCCCGCTTACCGGGTCGCCCGCGACGGGATGGTGCGGACGTTCCAGCTCACCAAGGTGCTGAGCAAGCTCACCGTGCTGGAGAACATGCGGCTCGGTGCCCAGGACCAGCGCGGCGAGGGTCTCTTCAGCGCCCTCGTTCCAGGGGTCTGGCGCCGTCAGGAGCGGGAGAACACCGAGCGGGCCCTGGAGCTGCTCAAGAAGTTCAACCTCACCCACGTCAAGGACGAGTTCGCCGGCGCCCTGTCGGGCGGCCAGCGCAAGCTGCTCGAGATGGCTCGCGCGATGATGGCCAACCCGACCATGCTCATGCTCGACGAGCCGATGGCCGGCGTGAACCCGGCCCTGACCCAGTCGCTGCTCGAGCACATCAAGGAGCTCCGCGAGGAGGGGCTGACCATCTTCTTCATCGAGCACGACATGGACATGGTCCGCGACGTCAGCGACTGGGTGGTCGTCATGGCGCAGGGGTCGGTCATCGCCGAGGGCTCCCCCGGCCACGTCATGCGCGACCAGGTCGTCATCGATGCCTACCTCGGCGCCCACCATGACGTGGCCCTCACCGAGTCCGGCGAGTCCCTCACGCGGAAGGCGGATGCATGAGCACTTCCGACGCAGATGCCGGGATGCGCGCCCACGCGTCCGTCCACCACGAACCCCCGCTGCTGAACGCGGAGGAGGTGGAGGCCGGCTATTTCCCCGGCGTCAACATCCTCAACGGCATGACGCTCTACGCCAACAAGGGCGAGCTGATCGGCATCATCGGCCCCAACGGCGCCGGCAAGTCCACCTTCCTGAAGGCCGTGTTCGGCCTCGTGGCCGTCCGTTCCGGAACCATCGCGCTGCATGGGCAGGACATCACGGGCAAGCGCGCGGATGAACTCGTGCGCCTCGGCGTGGGCTTCGTCCCCCAGACGAACAACGTGTTCCCCTCGCTGACCATCGAGGAGAACCTGCAGATGGGGATCTACCAGAACCCCAAGGGCTTCGCGGATCGGTTCGACGAGGTCGGCTCACTCTTCCCCGTGCTCAAGGAGCGACGCAAGCAGCGGGCCGGCTCCCTCTCCGGTGGCGAGCGCCAGATGGTCGCCATGGCCCGCGCCCTCATGATGAGCCCGAGCCTGCTGCTGCTCGACGAGCCGAGCGCGGGCCTGTCGCCCGCCCTGCAGGATGAGGTGTTCCTGCGCGTCAGGGAGATCAACGCCACCGGCGTTACGATCGTCATGGTCGAGCAGAACGCCCGCCGCTGCCTGCAGATCGTCCACCGGGGCTACGTCCTCGACCAGGGTCGCAACGCCTACGAGGGCACCGGGGCCAAGCTGGCCAACGACCCGAAGGTCGTCGAGCTGTACCTCGGTTCGCTGTCACAGGCCTAGGCGCATCCCCCGGACCAAGTCGTCGGCACCCCAGCCCAGGCACATTGCCCGGGCGCAGGCCGTCGACGACAGGCTCCTGCCAGGACGAGCCTCGTAGGCGAGCCACCCCCGACATGAGTGAGGGGCCGGTCCCTCAGGACCGGCCCCTCACCTTCATGCGTGCCTATCAGGAGGAGGGAACCTCGCCCGTGACGAACAGGTCGAGTGCCGGGGCGTACTTGTCGTTAGCCTCGTACACGTAGACGCCCATCGTCGCGATGCTCGGGTCACCGTTGTCGTCGAACTCGACCGGGCCGGAGACACCCTCGTAGTTGATGTCCTTGCCCTCGGCGAGCAGGGCTGCGCAGGACGCGAAGTCCGAGCAGGCCTCTCCACCGCTGGAGACATCCTTGAGGGCCGCAGCCACCGCAGGTCCGTCGCAGGAGCCAGCCGCCACCATGCCGAGGGCGATCAGGTTCACCGCGTCGTACGACTCGGGGGCGTACGGGAACTCGGTCAGGCTCGGGTCGACCGCGAGCAGCCGGGCCTGGAACTCCTCAGGAGCAGCAGCGCCGGGGAGGGTGCCCACAACGCCCTTCATGATGTCCTTCGGGAGATCCTTGAACAGCGCCGAGGACAGGTTGCCGTCGACGAGGAACAGCGGCACCTTGTCGGGGCCGATGCCCTGCTTGATGAGCTCCTGCACGACCTTCAGCGACTCGTCGAAGCCGATCAGGGCGATGGCCTTGGGCTTGCTGGCCTTCACCTTGCCGACCTCGGCGCTGAACTCCGCCGCCTGCGGGTTGTAGATGACCTTCTCGGTCACCGTGCCGCCGCCGGCCGTGAAGTTGGCATCCAGGGCGTCGGCGAGGCCGATGCCGTAGGAGTCGTCCATGGCGAGGATGGCGGCCTTCTCGATGCCGTCAGACAGCATCAGCTGGCCGAGGACCGCGCCCTGGAACAGATCGGACGGCGCCGTACGGAAGTACAGGCCGTTGTCGGCGTACGTCGACAACTCGGGCGAGGTGTTCGCCGGCGAGAAGTGGATGACGTTGGCGCCGGTGATCTTGTCGATGACCGTGAGCGACACGCCCGACGAGGCCGCACCGATGATGGCGGTGACGCCAGCGCCGATGTGGCTGTCAGCCGTCTGCGAGGCGATGTCGGTGGTGGTGTCACCGGAGTCGCCGGGAAGGTTGTTGGCCATTGTCAGCGGGCCACCCGCAGCCTCGATCTCCTGAACCGCGAGATCGACACCGGCGAACTCCGGTGGGCCGAGGAAGGCGAGGTTGCCGGTCTGCGGCAGCATCGTGCCGATCTTGCAGTCGAGTGCGACAGCCTCAGCGGCCGGCGCCTCCTCCGCGGGGGCCTCCTCAGCGGGAGCCTCCTCAGCGGGAGCCTCCTCAGCGGGAGCCTCGGCAGGAGCCTCGGCGGCCGGCGACTCGGCCGCTGGCGTCTCAGTGGTGTCGCTGCTGCTGCTGCATGCGGCAAGAGCCAGCGAGGCCACACTGAGCACGGCAGCGGTCTTGAAGACCGTAGTGCGCTTCATGCAGTCTCCTTCAGAAAGGACGGGCGCCGGCGGACGCCGACGCATTGGCGTCACTCTAGGGGCGAGCGTGACCTTTGGGTAATGGGCCCCCGGATCGTTGGGGGTTCGTGACCCTACTGTGACCTTTGGCGCAAACCGGACGGTTCCGTGCCGTCCGATCGGGGCTATCCGGGCGTGCCGTCGCCCCCGAGGTCGTCGACGACACGCACGGCCGCCTCGGCAAGGGTCACGCGGCCGTCCATGGCCGCCCGTCGGAGCCAGGCGAAGGCCTCCGGCTCGCTCAGCCCCAGGCGCGCCTGGATCTCTGCCTTCGCCCGCTCCACAACCTGCCGGGCCTCCTGGCGCTCACGCAGGCCGGCGACCTCGTCCTGAAGAGCACGCATCTGCTCCCAGCGGGCCACGGCGACGTCGATGGCCGGCCCGAGGTCGGACCTCCCGAAGGGCTTGACGAGGTAGGCCATCACGCCGGCCTGCGCTGCCCGTTCGACCATGTCGCGCTGACTGAAGGCGGTGAGCATGACCACGGGGGCCAGGCCATCAGCGATGATCTCCTCAGCGGCGGAGAGACCGTCCCGACGAGGCATGGCGATGTCGAGCAGGACCACATCCGGCCGAAGTTCCCGTACTCGGTCGACGGCCGCCTGGCCGTCGGACACCGCATCCACGACCTGGTAGCCGGATTCCTTGAGGAGCTCGACGAGGTCCATGCGGATGAGGGCCTCGTCCTCTGCGACGAGGACCGTGCACCCCTGGTCGGCCGGCATGCGGACAGCGTAAGCGTCCATAACCTCGGACTAGCATGAAGGCGTCGCCCCGGTATCCCAACCGGCAGAGGAAGCGGTCTCAAACACCGTCCAGTGTGGGTTCGAATCCCACCCGGGGCACCCCTCCTCCCCCTCGTTTCTCCCGCGACGCGGGACAACTGAGCTAAACCACCTCGAAATGGCCCCGTGTGGCTCGTTTCTCCCGCCACGCGGGAGAAACGAGCCAAGGCGGCCCAGATTGGGGCGTTGGGGCTCAGTTGTCCCGCGTCGCGGGAGAAACGGGGAGAGGGGTGGTTCAGGGGGTGACGGGCTGGTCGACCAGCAGCGGCTTGAGCTCGAGCAGGCGGGCAAGCAGGCCGTTGACGAAGCCCGGGGAGTCATCGGTCGACAGGTCGGTGGCCAGGGTCACCGCCTCCGAGATCGCGACAGCCTCCGGCACGTCCGCGCCCCACAGCACCTCGTATGCGCCGAGCCGCAGGATCGCCCGGTCGACCGCGGGCATGCGCTCCAAGGGCCAGCCCGTCGAGTAGCTGCCGAGGAGCTCGTCGATCTCCTCCTGATGGGCGACGACGCCGCGGACGAGCTCCCCCACGTAGGCATTCATCGCGGCCTGGCCCTCGTCATGCCGGCGCTGGTGCGTGGCCTCGAGCACCTCGACAGCCGGCAGCCCACGCGCATCCGCCTCGAAGAGCACATCGAGGGCACGCTTACGGGCCTTGCTGCGGGCGGACATCGATCAGTCGTTGACGCGACCGAGGTACGAGCCGTCGCGGGTGTCGACCTTGACCTTGGTGTTGGACTCCAGGAACAGCGGGACCTGGATATCGGCGCCGGTCTCCAGCGTCGCCGGCTTGGTGCCGCCGGTCGAGCGATCGCCCTGCAGGCCCGGCTCGGTATAGGTGACCATGAGCTCGACCGAAGCCGGCAGCTCGACGTAGATGGCCGCCCCCTCGTGGGTCGCGACGATCGCGCTCTGGTTCTCCAGCAGGTACTTCCATGCATCACCGACCACGGATGACGGCACGGGGAACTGCTCGTAGGACTGGCTGTCCATGAACACCCAGTCGTCACCGTCCTTGTACAGGTACTGCATGTCGCGCTTGTCAACGGTGGCCGTCTCCACCTTGGTGCCGGCATTGAAGGTCTTGTCGACGACCTTTCCCGAGAGCACGTTCTTGAGCTTGGTGCGCACGAAGGCGCCACCCTTGCCCGGCTTCACGTGCTGGAACTCCACGACGGTCCACAGCTGGCCATCGAGGTTCAGGACAAGTCCGTTCTTCAGGTCGTTCGTGGTGGCCACGTGCCCAGCTCCCAGGGGTCAGACGCCGACGACGCGCAGCCCTCGCGGCGCCTCGGTGAGCACGCGGGGTCCAGCGTCGGTGACGACGAGGGTGTCTTCGATGCGAACCCCGCCACGACCGGGGAGGTAGGCCCCGGGCTCGACGGTGAACGCCATGTTCGCCCGAATGGTACCCGTCGCGCGGGCACCGAGCCCCGGTGCCTCATGGATGCGCAGTCCCACGCCGTGACCCAGGCCGTGGGTGAAGTGCTCCTCCAGTCCCGCCTCCCGCAGGTGCGCACGCGCCAGCGCGTCGACCCCGACGAACTCGGCCCCCACCAGGCACGCCGCGACCGCCGCCTGCTGGGCCGCCAGCACCCCGGCGTGCAGGTCCCGCTGCCACAGCTCGGCCTCACGTCCGACGACGAACGTGCGCGTCATGTCGGCGTGGTAGCCGTCGACCAGGGCTCCCGCGTCGATCACCAGCAGGTCACCCTCGGCAAGGGCGACCGGCAGCGGCTGATGATGCGGGATCGCCGAGTGCGGTCCGGTGCCGACGATGGTGGCGAAGGCCCGATCGTGCGCACCGTGATCGGCGAACAGCGACTCCAGGCGTCGAGCGAGTCCGACCTCCGTGTCGCCGACACGGATGCCCGCGGCGAGGTCCTCGAAGGCTGCCGCGGTGATCCCGCATGCCCGTTCGAGCAGTGCCTGCTCGTCGGCCTCCTTGATTGCACGGGCGGCCTCCACGACCGGCGGAGCGATGACCGGCTCGCCGAAGAGACGCTGCACGTGCGCGAGCTCCGCCATGCTGAGGCCGGCCTCCACGGCTATCGGGCCCTCCGCACCCTGCGCGGTCAGCCTGCCCAGGACCGACACGAGCGTGTCGCGGTCGATCAGCAACGGCAGGTCCGGGCTCTCCGCAGCTGCCTGGTCCCGGTAGCGGCCGTCCGTGCCGAGCAGGTCGTCCGCCGGCGTGCCACCCAGGACGAGGACGGCGTTGCTGCCGCTGAATCCGGACAGCCAGCGGACGTTGGCCAGATCGGTGACGATCAGCGGAAGTGGGACGCCCTGCTCCGCAAGGCTCGCGCGCACCGCGACGCGGCGCGACGCATGGTCGAACTGCACGGACTACCTCGCGAGCAGGGTCGCGACGGCCTGCAGCGCCAGGCGGTAGGAGTCCATCCCGAAGCCGGCGATGGTGCCGGTGGCCACGCCAGCCACGACCGACGTGTGGCGGAACTCCTCGCGCGCGGCCGGGTTCGAGATGTGCACCTCGATCAGGGGTCCGGAGACCATCGCGCACGCATCGCGCAGCGCGTACGAGTAGTGCGTGAACGCGGCGGGATTGAGCACGACCGCCGACCCAAGGTCCGTGGCCTCGTGCAGCCAGCCGACCAGCTCGGACTCGTCATTCGTCTGGCGGACCTCGACCTGAAGACCGAGTTCGGCCCCCGTGCGCTCGCACAGGGCCACGAGGTCGTCGTACGAGGTGTGGCCGTAGACATCCGGCTCACGGGTGCCGAGCCGGTTGAGGTTGGGTCCGTTGAGGACGAGGACGGTCGCCACCTGCCGCACACTACCCGCCGGATGCGGTTCGATCGCCCGACACCGCCGCGTACGCGGCCTGCAGGAAGGACGGATCCGGGCCCGCCCAGACCGACGGACTCGCTATGCCGTCGAGCACGACGAAGCGCAGGAGGCTGCCCCGGGACTTCTTGTCGAGCGCCATCGCTGCCGCCAGCTCATCCCAGTGGCCCGGCGCATAGTGCGTCGGCAGCTCGAGCGAGGACAGGATCGAGCGGTGGCGCGCAACCTCGGCCGGGCTGAGGCGTCCCCCGGCTGCGGCGAGCTCGGCGACGAAGACCATGCCCACCGAGATGGCGTCGCCGTGACGCCAGCGGTAGCCCTCCCGGCGCTCAACGGCGTGCCCGAAGGTGTGGCCGTAGTTGAGCACCTCGCGCCCGATCGAGCCGTCTCCCGAGGTCGCACTCGTCTCGCGGAAGTCCGCACTGACGACGTCCGCCTTGACCTGCACGGCCCGACGGATGAGGTCCGGAAGCAGCTCACCAGAGGGGTCAGTCGCCGCCGAGGGATCGGCCTCGACGTCGTCGAGGATGCTCGTATCGCGGACGAAGCCGACCTTGACGACCTCGGCCATGCCGGCGAGCAGGTCGCGCCGGGGCAGCGTCGCAAGGGCGGCGACATCGCACACCACACCACTCGGGCTCCAGAACGCCCCCACGAGGTTCTTGCCCGCGTCGGTGTTGATGCCGGTCTTGCCGCCCACCGCCGCGTCGACCATGCCGAGCAGCGTGGTCGGCACCTGGACGACGCGGATACCGCGCAGCCATGTGGCGGCGACGAAGCCGGCCAGGTCCGTCGTGGCTCCCCCACCGAGTCCCACCACCGCATCGCTGCGCGTGAACCCCGCGGCGCCGAGTGCCTGCCAGCAGCGCGCGGCGACGTCTGCGGTCTTGGCCTCCTCGGCGTCCGGGATCTCGATCATCGTGACACTGAGCCCCGAGTCGGCCAGCTCGGCGCGCAGCGAGTCCGCCGATGCCGCGAGAGCCGCAGGATGGAGGATCGCGACCCGGTCGGCCCCCGTGAGCATCGCGGAGATGTGACCTCGAACGTCGCGGCCGATGACGACGTCGTAGTCCCGCTCGGCCCGGACCGCGACCGTCACGTCAGCGGCCATCGCTGACTCCGTCTCCGGATGACGACGCAACGGCCGGTGCATCGCCGCCGAGCAGGGCGAGCACCGCGTCGACGACCTGGCGCAGCGTCAGCCCGGTGGTGTCGACCCGATCGGTGGCGACCGACGAGTACAGGGGATTGCGCTGCTCGAGGAGTGCGGACAGCGTCCCGCGGACATTGCCCAGCAGCAGCGGTCGAGCGGTGTTCATGCCTACCCGGCTTGCCGCATCCGACACGCCCACCTCCAGCCACACCACACGGTGCCCGACCAGCGCCTCGCGGGTCTGCTCACGGAGCACCGCACCCCCGCCGAGCGACACGATCCCGGTCGACTCGCGCAGCGCCCGCTCGATCACCTCTGCCTCAAGGTCCCGGAATGCGGCCTCGCCGCGCTCGACGAAGATGTCGGAGACGCTCATCTGCGCCTCCTCCTCGATGAGGGCGTCGGCGTCGACGAAGTCCAGGCCGAGGCTGCGCGCCACCCGGCGACCGACGGTGGTCTTGCCGGCCCCTGGGGATCCGATGAGGACGGCGACCGGCCCCTGCCCGGCACTCATCGGACCGACAGGTGGTCCAGGTACGACCGCAGGTTCCGCTCGGTCTCCGCGACGCTGTCGCCGCCGAACTTCTCGAGGATGGCATCGGCGAGCACCATGAGGACCATGGCCTCGGCGACGACGCCCGCGGCTGGAACCGCGCACACGTCGGACCGCTGGTTGATCGCCGGCGCCGCCTCACGGCTGACGACGTCGACCGTGCGCAGGGCGCGGGGAATCGTCGAGATGGGCTTCATGGCAGCACGGACGCGCAGCGTCTCCCCGGTGGCCATGCCGCCCTCGGTGCCACCGGAGCGACCCGACGTCCGCACGAGCCGACCGTCGGCCTCCACGATCTCGTCCTGGGCCTGCGAGCCGCGCACGCCGGCCAGCGCGAAGCCGTCGCCCACTTCGACGCCCTTGATGGCCTGGATCCCCATGAGCGCGGCCGCGAGTCGGGCATCGAGCCGACGATCCCAGTGCACATGGCTGCCCAGGCCTGGGGGGAGCCCGTAAGCCAGCACCTCGACCACGCCACCGAGGGTGTCGCCGTCACGATGGGCAGCGCCGATCTCCTCCTCCATCGCCAGCGCGGAGGCGGGATCGAAGCACCGCACGGGACTGTCGTCGATGTCAGCGAGGTCCTCCGGCGTGGGCACCGGCGCGCCGTCCGGCACTGCCGCACCGCCGATGCGGACGATGTGGCTCAGCACCTCGACACCGGCGACCTGGCGCAGGAAGGCACGGGCCACCGCGGCGATCGCGACGCGCGCGGCGGTCTCGCGAGCGCTGGCCCGCTCGAGCACCGGCCGGGCGTCGTCGAACCCGTACTTCTGCATGCCGACGAGGTCCGCATGGCCCGGACGCGGTCGCGTCAGGGGGGCGTTGCGCGCCAGGCTCTCGAGGACCTCCTGGTCGACCGGATCGGGTGCCATGACCTGCTCCCACTTCGGCCACTCGGTGTTGCCGACCTCGATGGCCACCGGGCCGCCCTGGGTCAGGCCGTGACGCACACCGCCGATGAAGCGGACCTCGTCGCGCTCAAACTTCATGCGTGCGCCCCGACCGGCTCCGAGCCGGCGTCGGGCCAGATCATCCCCGACGTCCGAGGTCGTCACGGCGATGCCCGCGGGCAGGCCCTCGGCGATCGTCACGAGAGCGGGACCGTGGGACTCCCCTGCCGTCAGCCAGCGCACCATGGGGAGCATCCTCCCAGAGTCCGTGAGCGTCGCGAGCGCCGGACCTACGCGGGCAGGGCCGCGCTCATCGCGCCCACCGGGGGCTCCAGGCCGGTCATGAGGCGCACCTGCTCGACGGCCTGCCACAGGAGCATGTCCCGCCCGCTCGCGACCCCCGAGCCCTGCCATGCTGCGGCGAGCGGGGTCGGCCACGGATGGTACGAGGCGTCGAGCAGGACGCCGCGGGCCAGCGGCGCCAGGGCGGCCCAGGGCTCGGCCACGTCGCCGGGCAGGGCGCTGATGACGACGTCGGCCGCCATCACCTCGGCGGCGGGGACGAGGTCGCGCACCTGCGCCGCGAGCCCGAACCGGACGGCGAGGGCCGCCACCTCCTCCGCGGCGTCGACCCGCCGTGCGCACACCGTCACCTCTCCGGCCCCCAGACGCGCTGCCGCCGCCACCGCGCTGCGGGCAGTCGCACCGCTGCCGAGGATGGCAATGCGCAGTGCGGGCGGCGCCGCGGCATCGCGAACGACGTCATCCGGCTCCGTCGATGCGTCCGCCACGCCGGCCTGCCGCAGCGCCTGCACGATCCCGTACACGTCGGTGTTCGTGCCGTGCCATCCGCCCGCATGCGGGATCACGGTGTTGACGGACGAGATCAGGCGGGCGTCGTCGTCCACCGTGTCGAGGAGGGGCAGCACGCACTCCTTGAGCGGCATCGTCAGCGACAGCCCCGCCCAGGTGGAGTCCAGGGACGCGAGGAACGGCGGAAGGCCCGCCTCGTCCACCTCGATCGCCTCGTAGCGCCAGTCCAGGCCGAGGCTGGCATAGGCCGCCAGGTGCAGGGCCGGCGAGAGCGAGTGGGCGATGGGCGAGCCCAGCACAGCCGCTCGCCGCCGCGTGGCGCCCGCGTCAGCCATCGCCTGCCTCGAGCTCGGCGAGCCGCTCCTGGAACTGCCGCTTGAACTCCAGGAACTCGTCGTAGTCGGCGGTGAACCTCGTCTCGCCCGTCGACGGGTCGACCGTCACGAAGTAGAGCCAGTCGCCCTCCGCCGGATCCAGGGCCGCCTCCATGGCCTCCGCACCCGGCGAGTTGATGGGGCGCGGCGGCAGGCCCTTGTTCGCATACGTGTTGAACGGCGAGTCCGTCGCCAGCTGCTCCTCATTGAGCCGGATGTCGTTGATGCCGAGCGCGTAGGCCACCGTCGAGTCGAGCTGCAGGGGCATCCCCTGGTCGAGGCGGTTGTAGATCACGCGGGCAGCCTTCGCGAAGTCGACCGGGGCCACCTCGGCCTGCACCAGGGAGGCCACGGTGAGCACCTTGTAGGGCTTGAGACCGACGTTCGCCGCACGCTCCTCGAGGCCGACCTCCACGCTCGCCTGGTTGAACCGCTTGACGAAGGACTGCAGCAGTGCCTCGGCGGTCTCGTCGCCCGCGATGTCGTAGGTCGCCGGGAACAGGAATCCCTCGGGCCGCTCCTTGGCCCACTCGGGGAGTCCGAGCGATGCCGGCGCCGCGAGTGCCTGCTCGAAGTCCGACCGGGGAAGGCCGGTGACCTCGGCGGACTCGGCCACGGTCTGGTCGAGGCGCAGGCCTTCGGGCAGCACGAGGCGGCTGGCCTCACGCGACGACGGGTCGAGCATGAGCTCGATCGCTGCCGTCGAGCTCATCTGCCGGCGCAGCGTGTACTTGCCCGGGCCGATCTTCGTGGCACGGTCGTCGACGGACGCCGCATTGATGAACGCATCCGCCGACATGACGACACCGGCCTCCGCCAGCTTCTGGCCGATCTCCGTCAGGGTGTCACCGCGCTCGACGACGACGACCACTTCGCCCTCGCCGGCACCCACGAACTCCGTCGGCTCGTCGGGGCTCTGCAGCACGGAGACCGTCATGAACGCCAGGACGCCCACCACCACGAGCACGATGAGGACGGTGATGCGACGGGGCCAGGAGCCGCGGCTGCGCGAGGGGGGCAGCGGGCCCTCAGTCATCATCGGCGCGAGCTGGCTCATCGTTCGGTCCCCCTCTCGTCTCCGCGGTCCTCACGGACTCCCCGCCCGCTTGGCCGGTGCGGGCCTCCTGGTCCAGCGCACCCTGCAGAACCATGACAGCCGACGCGCTGTCGATGAGCGATCGGGACTGGCGTGTCGAGAGGCCCGCCTCGCGCAACGCCCGCTGGGCCTGCGCGGTGGACAGCCGCTCGTCGACCATCAGGACGGGCAACCCCGACAGCGAATGCAGGGCCGTCGCCCACTCCCGCGCCAGGTGGGCCGACGCGCCCGGGCGTCCGTCGAGGTGCAGCGGCAGCCCGACGATCACCTCGATCGCCTCCCACTCCGCGGCGAGGGCCGCGACGGTCGCGACGGACTGCTCACCGGCCCGGATCGCCTCGAGCGGCACCGCGAGCGTGCCGGTGGCATCGCTGCGGGCCAGGCCGATCCGCGACGTGCCGACGTCGACGGCCAGCCGCACGCCGGTGCGCACCCCTAGGCCCCCGCGCGGTCGCGCACCAGGGACTCCACCGCGGCCAGGGCGTCGGGGATCCCCTCCACGGTGGCACCACCGCCCTGGGCGAGCTCCGGCTTGCCTCCGCCGCGGCCGGAGACCGCCGGCATCGCCGCCTGCAGGAGGTCGTTCGCCCCCAGCCCGAGCGCCGCTGCCTCGGGTGCGCTCGCCGCGACGACGGCCGCGCGTCCGTCATCGGCGGATGCCCCGACGACGACCCAGGCGGATCCGGCACGCATGCGGCCCTTGGCCTTCATCACCAGTTCACGCAGGTCCCCCGCCGACGTGCCGTCCGGTGCCTGGAAGGCCCAGGCCCGCACCGCCCCGATCTGGAGGCCCTCGCCGATGATGGTGTCGAGATCGGCGGTCAACTGCGCACTTCGCGCGCGCGCCAGCTCCCGCTCGGCGTCCTTGAGCGACGCGATCGTCCGCTCGACCCGCTCGACCAACTGGTCGGCAGGGGCCTTCACCAACTCGGTCAGACGGTTCACCAGCACGTGCTCGCGCGCGAGGAACTGGTAGGCATCCGCACCCACGAGCGCCTCGACGCGACGTACACCGGCACCGATCGAGCCCTCGGACAGGAACGTCACGACACCGAGCTGCCCGGAGCGCTGGGCGTGAGTGCCGCCGCACAGCTCGTGCGCCCAGTCGCCGACGGACACCACGCGGACGCGATCGCCGTACTTCTCGCCGAACAGCGCCATCGCCCCCATCGCGCGGGCCTCGTCCTGGCTCATCGTGTGTGCCGAGACGACGAGATCGTCGATGAGCACCTCGTTCACGAGCTGCTCGACCTCGGCGAGGACGGCGTCGCCGACTGCGGTCGGGCTCGGGAAGTCGAAGCGCAGGCGCCCGGGTGCGTTCTCCGACCCCATCTGGGTCGCCGTGTCGCCCAGCCGCTGCCGGAAGGCCCGGTGGATCATGTGGGTCGCGGTGTGTGCGCGCGAGATGGCGCGTCGACGGGCGGCGTCGATCTCGCTGATGACGACGGAGCCGGTCACCAGCTCGCCGTCGACGACCTCACCGCGATGGACGAAGAGTCCGGGAACGGGCACCTGCACGTCGTAGATGTCGACGACGGCACCGTCACTGCTGCGGAGCCGGCCGTGATCGCCCAGCTGGCCACCGGCCTCGGCATAGAACGGGGTGCGGTCGAGGATGACCTCGACGTGA
>Ga0129336_10000033_pt1 | contig 55147 bp, 53 predicted proteins | sample CPB6_02_DNA_FD_96878 | JGI IMG/M metagenome (GOLD analysis project Ga0129336, IMG submission 96878) | Freshwater to marine salinity gradient microbial communities from Chesapeake Bay, USA - CPBay_Sum_0.6_0.2_DNA | ecosystem: Environmental > Aquatic > Marine > Coastal | place: USA: Chesapeake...
AAGTTTAGACAGTATATGGGCAAAGCAGCTGGCGCTCTTCATAATTATATAAATGAAGAATTCTTAATGGTTCAAGATAATCAAGGTGTTAGTGATCCAGTTCAAAAAGCTTTAGATAAGCAGTGGTCATCAGATAGAGATGGTCAAAATCAGCAAGACGGCTCTTCTGATTCAGAAGGGCTTTTGGGGTATAGAAACGAAGTATTTACTACCAATGTTATTAGGGAATGGACAAACGGAAGCAATATAACATTCTATATTCCTCAAGAAACGCAAACAAAAATATTTACTCCAGATTTGTATGGATTTAAAAATCCAGAAACAGAACTTCTTAGTGACACTTCAAGATCAACTTGGGCAAACCTTTTAGCTAATTTTGGAATTGATATCAATGAATCAGCTAGCTATGGCAGAAGTCTAGATTCCGTAATTACCACATCGGTTGAAAAGATTGTTGAGTATACAGTTAGGCAAAAAGTTCTCGATAGCATCGATGTTTTGACGGCCGGTATAACAGCTGCAGATTTTCAGCAGAAAGCATATTCATTTTTAATTGAAAGCTTTATAAGACAAAACTCTTCTTTAAATTCAGACAGAAAGAGTTTTTTAAGAAACTTTTCTAATGACGACAATGCATTTACGGAAACATCTCAACAATATAGATTTGGAAGCGTGATATTTAAAGACGAATCACTTCTTGATATAAAAATATTTTTTAGAAGTAAAGCGTTAAATATTAATTCTTATTTAGACTTTTTGGTAGACGAACAACTGCAGAAAATTATTAATAATACTGGTGGAGATTGGCCTGACAATAGGAAAGAATCGGAAAGAGAAAGAATTAAAAAACAATACGGCGACGCTTACTCCGCTTTAGTTTATGAGAGATTTTTTAAAGCGGGTCCGATAAGAGATCTGATGGAAGCCGCTAGGCAAAGAGCCGGAAGCTTTCATCTAAGAGAATGGGAAGTCCCCATGGTGAGGGTGGATATTGACCCCAGCGCGGCTATTGTAACAGATGTTTCGATTTCCATGAGCAATAATATTATTCCGCTACAAGTCCAGATGTTAGAAGAGCCGACTTATCAGCATGTTGGTGGTGGAGATAACTATATAAATATATCCTTAAAAGTTTTTGGAGAAAAAGAATTAATAAAATTAAGAAAAATATTTGAGCATATCAATGGCCTAGCTCGATTAGAGCACGCAGCAGGCGTAATGGGATTTATGGGTATAAAGAATATTGTAACAGCACTCGCTGGTATAAAATACGTACTTCCTCTATCCTTTAGTGTATCTACGGTTCCAAATTTTCCACATGTTTATGATGTAGCAATAAGGTTAGTCGATTTTGATATTTTCCAGCAAAAAAGAGAAAAACTTTCTTCTGATCAACAAAGAAAATTGATCGAAGAGTTTGGAACAAAAAAGAACCCATTTTTAAGAATCAAACAACTTTGGGGAGCCTTTAACGCCTATCCAGATTTCCCACTTGAACTTAGAAATAAAGATGGAGAAGTTGTAGGATGTTTAGATCCTGATTTCTATTTTAGATCTTTTGAAATGTTAGATAAAGATGTTGTTAATAGCATAACAAATAATAAAGGTAAATTAGCAAAACTGAACATAGAAGCAGTTGATCTTTCAGGAAAAGTAAAAGTAGTTACTCCATATGGTGGAACCGAATATAAAAATGAAAATGTTCTTTCTATATTTAAACAATATATTAACAAAAATGATTTAATAGGGCTAAAGCGTTATGCGAAAACAACCTTAAACCTTAACGCATCGCAGGTAGCTTCATTCATTGTTGAAGCACTCAAAACGGAAGATAATGAAAGATTTCTTCTTGACTATGTTGATACTTTGGAAGAAAGTGATTTTCCAAATGATTCAGTAGCAAACTCAGCTTTTAAAATAGTTTCTGGTCAATTAAAACTTGGAGATATTTCATCAAAAGATCCAGAGGCAGCAGCAAAACTGCAAGCCGCTCTTTCTGGGAAAAATGGTAATTCAGAAGAAGATAAATACATAAGTTTTAATCCAGACGAACTTGACGCACATGCAATTATACATACGTTCCCAGCTGTAGAAAATCCAAATGATTCAAAAATACCTTCCATAATGCAAACAGCTGACGGATATCAATTTGGTTATATAGATAAAGTTAACGGAAAATTTTACTTAACGATAGACGACGTTGCTGTTAAAAAAGACGCTTCCGTAAACTATATAGGAATAACAGACATACAAACTCCAGACAGGGGAACTACAAAAAGCTTGACAGGCGTTCCTGGAGCTAAGGCACTTTCCGAATATCAATATGCGTTTTCATCTGGTGACTCCTCTAAGCCGCAAACAATGCAAAACGCAAACAATGCAAAATCAACTTCCGAGCATTGGGAAAAAATGATGCTTGATACTTCGTATAGAGATATATCTGGAAGAATGGTAAGAGCATTCCCGACTTATATGTTGTGGTTAATTTCCGAACGCTCTTTTGCTGGGACGAAACTTTTTGATAACTTTTATGGGTTACAATCAATAATAGATTTTTCTATAGTTTCTTCCGAAGATATACTAGGTGATACGCTTGTGTTCAGAGTTTCAAATATGTATTCGAAACTTTCAACAAAGGAAATGACAGCTATTTTTAATGGAGGCGTTGGGGAACAAGAATCGAAACCAGGCGTAGATAAACTTTCGCTTACCGATGGGATGGAAGCAATTATCGACAGAACTCTTAATACGGCAAGAAACATGTTGGGCCATATGGAGTCTCAATATGTGGTTGACATTGAAAACATAAGATTAAAACCAGGAGTAAGAGTTCACCTAAGAGTCGGCTACGGCTCAAATCCAAATTCTCTACAGACAGTTTTTAATGGGGTAATAACAGAAGTCGAACTTGGAGAAGTTGTAACCGTAACTTGTCAGTCAGATGCAATAGAATTAAGTCCAGTTGTTAATTCAGTTGATAAAAAAGGTGACAGTGGCAAAATTGATGGTGGTCTAAACACCGGTTTGTATTTGTCTGAACCAAGAGACTTGATGGTCAGATTGCTTTCTATGGGTAGTTCAAGAGTTAGGGAAGCATTTGCGTATGCGACTAGGGGTTTGATTTTTTCCGAAAATAAATTTCGGCATTAAACATTTCGGGATGATGCCCTACGAAGCACTCAATGAAATAGAGTACAACAGAAATCTTGGAATCAGAAATGCAGTAAGCGATACCTTATTAGCTTTAGGAAATGCAAGTGGCGATGGTCCGATAAGCTCTGCCGCAGGAATGACTGGAGCTGGAATATCTCAGGTTGCTGGTGCATTAAATCCATTTGGAGACAATACTAATCAAACTGGAATCTCTTTAGGCGCAAATTTCAGAATACCAACTCTTGGGTATATGAGAACTATGTGGGCAAACTTTTCTGCCCAAAGAGATTTAGAAATATTTAAAAGAAACATATACCCCGGTAATGGAACCGGAGTCGCTCAATTCCTCGGTGGCGATCTTGGCGACGGTTGGTCAAATGCAGCTACGCTAACGCCTGAAGATGAACCAAATCCACGTCTTCATTATTTAAATAGACTTACTGACGCATCGTGGAACGATTTATTAAGAAGATATAATGCTGGAGAAACAGCAGCTAGTGACGCAATAGATATTGCCAATAGCGGAAAAGAGTCAAGGTCAAGTGGTGGCATAGCCTCGGTTATTCTTAGTGGCACTTTACTTGCCGCTGGTAGCGCATTAGCAGTGGGTACGGGCGGATTGGCTCTTCCGGTGATAGGTGCAACCACTGTAGCTTTTGGTGGCGCCACATTACTTGGTTCACTTTCTGGTCGTGGTGGAGCAAACATATTCCAAACACTTGGGTTGATAAGCACTCTAGACGATGATATGCCGGGTTTTGACGAAGTTTCATTTAGGGCACAAACTTACATGAAAACCGTATGGGATATGTTCCAACTTTGTGCACGCTTGCTCCCCAATTATATAGTTGCAGTTAGACCATTTGAAGATAGGTCAACAATATTCTACGGAAAGCCGCATTGGCTATACACCTCTGGCGTTGTGCCGGTTACAACAGGCTTTCCTTCGGAAAAGAAAGCCGTTGAAATGGGGTTAAAAACTCCATCTTATAGAAGTCCAGACGCAGAATTGTTAGATCTTTTAAATAAAGTTAATCAATCATCAAATCCAACTGCAGACTACGAAGCATTTAGAACAGTACAAAGTCCACTTCTCAGTTTAGAGCAAATAGCCAGAGATCAATCGCTCGCTGCAAACATATATGCACCATCTGGGGTGCTGAGGGGTAAAGTCATTAATCTTACTGACCCTAAGAGATTACAGTACTTAAATAGCGAAAAAAATAAAGTTGTTTCAGAAATTCCGATAAACAAAGGTTACGCCACTGTAGGGTTTCACTTACCAATAACTACGGATAGAGACAAAATACAAATATCGGTAAGTGATCTTCAAAGTGTACACCAAGAAATTCCACAAATGCCTTTAAGATATTCTTTTCCATATTTCACTGACAGAGCTTCTGGTGCAGTGTTATTAGATTATCCGTTTTATGCTCTTTCGCATGATAGAGATATAAAAAATGCTACTGTTGAAAGTGGCAGTACAGATTGGAAAAAACTTATTTCAGATGAAACTTACCTTAGCCTCCTAGCCTACGAGGCTCAATTAGTCGGGACAACTCCTCTAGTTGATGTAATTCAAGGTAGCACAAATGACAAGGTCGAGTTTTCCATAAAACTTGATGCAATTTCTTTTACAAATTCTCTTGATAAAAGTACCTTATTGAGTGCAGAAAATTCCATATTCGATATAGTTGAATCAACATCTGATAGTAAACTAAAGGCTTTTGTCAGAATGCCGCTACCGTCAATGAGAAACGAAGTTTCTAAAGTAACCTCAAAACTTGAAGGAAGCTGGGAGTACGAATATATAAATACAAGTAAAATAATTTCTTCTAGCAAGTTTAGCTATAGAGATTGGGGATGTCCAGAAACCGCAATTGATGAACAGTTTTACATTGCAATGAGATGGCCATATGATATAACTGACGGAGACACGGATGATGAAGTGTTTAAAAAATTTAAAGAAAAATATTTTAAAGATAGAAAAGATAATGAATTTTATGGCAAACCATCTGACTATAAAAATAGAAAAGTTTTAGTATATAGTCCAATAACTAGAACAGCCGTTGTATGTAAACCAGCATTTTTTATGTGGGGGAAAAATGACGAACTTGATACATACATTGCTTCTGGAGAAGGAACAAAGCTCCAAGCAAATAGTGTAGCTGCAATTGTTTCTCCCGACGCTGCCTACTACCTAGGAATGATGCACTTAAGTCCCATGGAAAGACCGGGAGATGGTGGTGGAAACTTTCAGGCAGTAATAAATAGATTTAATATAGAAAATGAATCAGTCTCAAAATCAGCTACGAGCTTAGCAAAAGCTGGACTAGCGCCAGTGCCAATCCCAAGAGAGTGCTATTTTACATTTGTAAACGATGATATCCCACTTGGTGTCGTAACAACAATGTATAATCCAGCGAATGAATTTAATCTTACTGAAGAAGCAAAACAAGTTTTTGGTGACTCTTCTATGGTGGTTGGTTTTGGTCGATTTGACGCATCTCAAGCGACTAGTAAAAAACTTATGGCAGAACTCGTCAGCGCTGGTTCATTGTATAGATCCGGTGTTGTGGGTGGATCCGCAGATTCTGTAGAAAGACAACTAGAGATTTTAAACTCAAATCCTAATAGTGTATTAAATAGTGCGTTTAGAGAATTGGCTCCGGTTGGCGGTGTTAATCTTCTTACAGATGGCGACTTTGCACTTGCTGCCGCAAGAGGGGCAAATCTTCTTCCATCAAAAAACGGAAATGATGGATACTTTGATTTGGTTTTGTCGGCTAAGTACGACAAGTTATCAAAAGATAGGCTTTGGGATATATTAGACAGCGAACTTCCCACCACTGGTGATGACGATGGGAGTGGAAGAGTTCAATACGCAGCCGTTTGGGATCCGCTTGATGAAACATCTAATCAAGCTAGAGCTTTTTATGATGAGGGTTCCAATTCCTCAGTTCACGTAATCGCTGGAGACGGAAGGACTCTCTCTCAAGCAAATGATGTATGGGATCAATTTAGATTCGGTTATCATAATTATGAATCAGTTAAAAAAATATTTTTTGATGCCTTTGGCCTTGATCCAGATGACGATACTCCAATACCAGAAACAATAATGCAGGTAATCAAAAACCCAAATTCAAACCCAGAAATTATAAAAAAGTATGCTTCTTCAGGAGATGGCGCAAATGATGAATTCGCTCTTCTTCTTGGAAGTGATTTTATTAATCAAAAAACACCAGAGTATGACGTAACACCATACGGTGCTGCAATTAGAAAAGATAAAAACAATAAACCAATTGTCAGTAAACAAGTTGATGAAGCTATAGAATATGCTAGAAGAAATTTAATAGATGCTTCGCTGGATCAAGGGCGGTTTAATAAATTATTTTAACAGTTTAATGGTTTCAAAATACAAACAATTAGGAAAGTTTTTTCAAAGTGCAAGTAATATAAGTCTTATTACTGGACAAACTGTTGGTGGTGGTTTAATTAAGTTTTCCGAATTATTAGAAAAAACACAGACAAAATCACTTAGCGCTAAACAAATATTTTTGATAATAGTTGGGTTGTTTAGGCAGGCAATGTGGCAAGATCCATACGCAAGAGCTTGGTTAGTTCTTAAGCCATCTAGAAAAATAGGAATTGGATTTGGTTCATGGGGAGATGAGTGGGATTTTCATTCAATAGATAAAATATTCGCTGCGTTTATTGATCCAAATCAAAATTACTCCTCTGATAAAAAGAAGTTTTTAAAACTCCTTGCGGATAATAAAGGAGAAGGAAATAGCGCAACAAATTTCATTGGCGTATTAGCTCACAACGTAGATTCTTTTTGGGATTCCAATATAGGGCCTTTGTTTACTGCACTTAGCGATGGGTTAAGCGGACTGATGAATATGTTTAGGATATCTATGATGCAAATGGGTTATCAACTATCTGAAGTTGACAACTTTGCTAAACAAGCAAATGTTTTAAATAAGGTTCTTAATGATTCAATCTACTACTCAATGGGTAGACCTGGCTCAATATTAAGAGCAGTTGATAATCCATTTACTAGAGAATATGGAGAACCAGTTGTTGAAGTTAGAGAACCATTTCAAAGAATGCACTACATTAGTTCGTTCTCAACTATACTAAATAATAACATACAAGAGACAACAACAAACGTTGCAACATCAATAACAGCAGTTTCTGATGGTAAATATCCAGTTACGGTTGCTTTAGATAAGAGTATCCCATCTGAAAGGCAAGTGGAAAAAACTGTTGAAACTGGATTATATTTTGATAATCTTTTTGGTTCTGGGATAACTGGGTTGATACATCCAATTGTAAACCCAATAGAATTCTCCAGAAGCGCCATAAAAACAACACAGGGCGCACCAGATGAATTAATGGCAAGAAGAGTCGCTCTTTCGCATTTAAGGGAATCATTAAAAGATATTTATTCTGGAGAACTAATTGTTTTAGGCAGCGCTGATATAAGACCACATGATCTTGTTTACTTAGCTGACGTCTATGAAAGAATGTATGGAATATTTGAAGTAGAGCAGGTTGTTCATCATTTTACTCCAAATATGGGTTTTGTAACTTCAATTACGCCAAACGCATTTGTAACCGTTAATGATCCAGCCAGATGGTTTATGTCTTCGTGGATGCATTCATGGTTTTCTATACAGAACATAAGAAATGATACTAGAATGATAATGAACTCGGTACAGGCTGGTAGTACGGGAATATTGTCTAATGGAAATATTTCAGTTGATGGGTTAGCGCAATCTCTGCGCGTACAAATGCTTGGCGGTGTTCAGTTCACGCATGGATCAAGCGCTTTGAGTAAAGATATTATGGCCAATTTTACTGCAGAGGGCTTGTTCGATGCTAGAAGCCAAGTGGAACAGCAGTTGAAGGCAAACGCAGATGCCAAGGTAAGTCTAACCGGACTCGCAGCGATGTACGCTACAACAACCCTCGGTGCAGCTGCAGTTGGCGCATTAGTTGGTGGACCAATAGGAGCCGGTATTACTGCATCGATTACTACTGACTTAATGTGGAAAGGTTGGAAGTGGGTTAGGGATAATGTTTTGGATCAGCACGGATGCTACATATCATACTTAAACAGAAATGGCCAACCAATGGATGCAGGACTTTCTATTAATCAAGGTATGGTTGTCGGCAGATATCATACTAAGAGACTCCTTCCGGGAATACTTGGAGTGCGCTCTAAGGTTAGAACAATAGATGGAAGCGCATTTGTGACTTATGATGAAATGTTAAAAAATATGGGTTGGAAAGAAAAACAAATAACATCCCTAGTTAGAGATGTGAGCCTAGAAAACGCATTGGTAAACGCAGAAGTACTTAAGTATTCCGGCACAGGTCCTGATAAAGCAGGGCTCAATCAGTTTTTTAAAGTTCTATGTAAGTTAAATAAGGTAATTGATGGAGATGAAATAGAGGTTGTAGATTTACTTAACCCACAAGCTCCTCCATTTAAAGTAAGACTAGAAGGAATTATCGCGTCTAACTTGGGTGTTTTTCAAGGATATGTTAATACTTCATTTGTCCAAGGAGTTAATATTGATTCACCTGGTGCGCAATCGGCGCTGTTTGTCTATGACAAATTATCTCAAACTCCTTTTGTTGTTAGAATATCGCCCAATGATCTATCTGCCACGTCTATTTATACAGAAGACGATGTATCACCTGGATCTAAGTTTAACAATACTCGTAGTTATCTAAAAGGTAAATACTACGGTGATCAAGAAGCAGAGAAGTCTCTTGGAACAGTGTTTTATAGATTGATAGAAAATGATTTACAAGATATCATTTTGCGCATAAGAGGTTTGTTTTTAAATAATCAATCAGCTACTTTAGATACCATAAAGCAAAAGTTTAAAGAACAAATTTATCCAGATTCTATTTTGTATAAAAAATTTGATGTTGTATATTCATCAATATTTACTTCAGAATTAAAAGAATATTTTGAAGTGACTGGATCATCAGATCCTTTAATAGATTTACCAAATGATAAAATAAAAATGTTTAACACTTTAGTGAGTTTTAAGGTAATGGAAACTTTATACTCAAAAGCTTCGGAATGGCCATATGTTGGTTGGGATGAGTACTATGATGATGGCGGAGCTGCTACCTTAAATTGGGAGTTGGTAACAAACAATCTTGCCCAGGTTTATACAGTAGATCTTCTTAGGAGCAGGCCAGCTGAAATAGGCTTAGATGATCAAATACCGGGTCTAAAATATATTGAACAAAGGTCAAGCTGATTTTAATGGATGAATTTAATTTAAATATAGACGATTTTGAGGATTCTAAATCATTTACTTCAAAAATAGCCGATGGTTTTAATCCTGGCGGAAGTAATAGCTTAGTTACCTCTGCCTCAAAAGAAAAATACGTTAATCAGTCTTTAACATCAAGGGATATAGTTGACATAATGGCTGGTCGGAGCTCTTTCAAGAAATCCAGCCACGCTTATGGATTTAAATAGTAAATTTGTTCAATCATCTCTGCATAGTGTATTAACCGCTGGTGCAAAGCACGAAGCATTTGAGGTTCCAAATCCAGATTATCAAGGCAACGAAGGTGAAAAACAAACACTTTCTGGATCCGAAGCCTATATGAAAACTATATCTCAATCAATGATGGGTACAGGTCTTGCTCCGGCTAAAATGCCAAATCCAATTTTAGAAAAAATGATGGGTGAGGCAGGAAAAAATAAGTCTGTCTCTTATATTGGGGAATCAAATGGGGCTTTTTATAAACACAATAATGTAGTTTATGAGTTAAAGCAAAATGCGCCTTCACTTGGTTCAAGGCCAGTGGCTATTGTTGATGATTTGTCTGCAGAAGAATCGCAAATTTATTTAGAAAGAGGTAAAGAGCTTCACTCTAGAATACCAGATAACGCACTTACTCTTGGTTTTGAATTTGATATACCCAACACACTTAGTTCATATAAATTCTCTCAAACAAAATCGTACTATCAAGATTCAGCGGAAGCCATGCGGTGTTGATCCAGCATTAATAAGCGCTCCGAGCGCAAGGGCTTACGTAAGTGCTGCGTTGATAGAGTGTTTACTAATGTTAACGGATCCAACAAAGGGTGTTCAAATTAAGGGAAGATTTGGTCTTAAAAGAGCAATTTTATCAGAAGATGACGCATCTCAAAGAAATATTAATCCTACTAGTGGAATAGATCAAAATAATACAAATACAATATCCGATCACGTATTTGGCAGAGCTTTTGATATTGACGCAATTGGTTCGTTTGCTAATCTCGGTAAATCAAAAGAACATTACGCTTCGTCTCTGCATTATGTTTTGTCTAGGCTAAACACCCTGCCAATGCAATTGATCCCGGATCTAATTGTTTTTCATCCAGAGGTTGCAAAAGATCTTGGTGTTGGAGAAGGGTTTGAATCCGAAAGCACGCCCATAAAAACTATGTACCCCAATTTAAAGTTTGTCAATTTTGAATTCGCATCTGAGCACGAAGATAATATTCATATTAGCTTTAGCCCAGATAGAGGAGGTCAGTATATAGGGTCTCCTGGTTGGGTTAGCAAACAGGGTTCACAACAAGGAGAGTCTTCAGTCCCAGTAAATACAGAACAGGATATATCTGCAGCAAAACAGAAAGCTCTTACTAATTATAAATCTGGGGGACCTGATATAACTCTAAACGAATTATTTATACTGCTTTCAAGCGAAGGGCCTTTTAGCGAAGAGGTTGCTGCGATAATGTGTGCAGTGGCTGCAAGAGAAAGTGTCGGTAAGCCGTCCTCTTTTAATGGCAAATGTGGTGAAACATCCACTTCTTGGACTGGTGATTATTCAATTGGCTCTTTTCAGTTTAACTTAATTGCTCTAATGAATAAATCAAATAACACTTCTTCAAATGTTCCTATATATTACAACGGAACGGCGGTTGACCCAAAGCTTTATCCAGCACATGAACTAGCTTACGTTCCAGCAAAAACAAATGGCTGGGATTCAAATGCAACAGGCAAAAAAATGGTAGAACTACAAAACAATGGTAAAGCCGATACAGATGATAAATTATGGTATCCGATAAATCAGATATGGATGCTTATGACAAAATGGGGAAGAGTTGATTTTAAAAATCAATCAAAAATTACAACGTCAAACGGATTTGCAGCTTGGGGAGATTATGATAATAGAGATGGCACTCCGAGGTCTGAATGTGGTTTTATTTTTAAGACAAAATTCCAAGACGCAGTAAACGTTTATCTGACTTCTGGTAAACCGATAGACACTCTTACTACTTGGGTTAGAGAAAATCTACCCAAAGCTAATCCAAGAACAAAGGATTTTATTGAAAGTTGGATGAATGGTGATGTATACCGTGACAAAAAGGTTGATGGGATACTTAAAGATGAGGCAAGCAGCAAACCAATTAATTATGGGCAGACTCAAACATCTGAAAAAACTGATGGTTCAAATAATTCAAACGAATCTACAACTTTTACAAGAGGGCAAATTTTTGATGCCGCTAACTGGCTTAAGCAGAATCGAATTCCAACGTGGATAAGTAAATATAGACAAGATTTGATAGAAAACGGTGTTGCTAATTTCCAATGCGACAGGTTTGCAAGAGTTCTTTCCGCATCTGTCGGTTTATTCGCAGCCGCTGAAACTAATCTCACAACTCAAGCATGGGAGGGTGAAGCCTTCAAGACTACAGTGCCCACGCAGACGCTGAGAAACTACGAAACCGCTGGAGCACACTGGGAAGATATTAAAAATAATGGAACAGAAAATAAACAATGGTATTCCGCTGATTCTGAAACCGGCAAAAATCCTCCGGCTGGATACTTGGTTTTCTGGACTGGCGGTAAAGATAATTACGGCCATGTTGGAGTTTCTGTTGGTGGTGGAGAATATGTTGACCAGCATACGAGTACAGAAAGACCAAGCCCAAGAAAGATAGATCACGCAACGTTTCCGGGCGGTCAATATACCTACGCTGGATGCTCAAGTGTCTGGTCTGTTTAATTAGGAGATTATTATGAAACATTATCCAAAATTTGATCAAAGACTAAACTCTCATTTAGAGAACCAAAGAATGCAGCAGTCGAGGACTCGTTTGGGAACTGTTATGTCTTATGATAAAATAACCAATACGGTTATGGTTGTTATGGATGATAAAATAGCAAATACGGCACGGAAATATATATAGGGCAATACCGTGCCCAACGGTACAGGGTGTTCAAATGGTTGCGCCTACCACCGGATCACGCTGCGTGATTGGTTTTAGAGACGACTCAGAGGTATCTCCATATATAATATCTTTTGTTGACGATGGATCTTCAGTTGGTAAATATGGTCCATCACATTTTGTTAATACTGGCATACCTAAGTTTATGGTTTAATTATGGCAGAAAAAATTAACGCAGATAAAAGCTACGAGTCTTCAGTCGGAAGAACCATTGTAGAGGCAGATGAAATTAATAGAAGAAAAACGTTCTCCTCTAGAGAAGTTGGTATTACGCATCCAGATAATCCAGCCTTTATAAGGTTAACTGATTCTGGCGATATAGAGCTATTTGCTGCTCCTGGGGTTGGCATAGTAATCAGTGCCTCTACCAGAACCGTATCAATTTTTGCCGATAATATTAAATTACATACGAAAGAAGATGGACTTCAGTGGAACTCTAAACAGTTCAATAGTTCCGCTACGGTGTTTGCTGAACCTGCCTTTATACAGGTCGGGGGAGCAGATTTTAATCCTGGTTTTAAAAACGCTGATTATTATATTAATAATATTAGCGAATTAGACAAAGAGGATGATCAACCAACTGTTACTATTCAAGGTGATTACGATTATGTATCCGATACTGATACTTCTGTTGTAAAAAATAGCCTTCCAACTGGTTCAGAGTCTGATTACTCTATGACCTTTAGCCAGGCTGAATTAGACGATATAAATAATTTTTGGAATAAAAATAGTAAAATATTAAAAGAAACCCAAAGCGCCCTGCTGCAGTCTATTTTAAATTATAGGACTCAAGGCTATACTATAGAACAAGCAAAAAATAGAATCTTAGAGGATAATTAATGTCTGATTTTTATATTGATTTAAGTGGAGATTTAGTCGTTAATGGTTCCGGGGATATAGCAACAGTTCAGGATCAATCCACAAAAGATATACAGCACGTTTATATTAGACTAATGACTGAGCCCGGAGATTTTTTTGTCTACCCCCAGCTTGGTACCCAGCTCTCAATGCTTTACGGCATGCCACAAAACGTTCAAACCGGAGATCTTGGTAAAAGACTTATAAGATCCGCCCTAGAGAGAGAAGGGGTCTTTAAAAATAGGCAAATTACTATTGAAGCAGTACCTGTCAGCGCTGATTCGATTAGGTTTGATGTTTATTTAGCTGGCAGCAACTATCAACCAGTGGTACTTTCTATAACTCAAGATTTAGGAGCCTAATATGCCAGTTATGAATGTAAAAACAAGAGAGCAAATGTTACTGGCTACCTTGGATAGTCTCCAAAAAAATGCAGGAATTAACTCAATATCGCCTGGCTCAATTGCCAGAGCCTTCGCTGAGGCAATCCATTCTGAAATATATGATCTTTACAACGCCCTAAGGTTAAGCATTGAGCAGTCAAGTTTGGCAACAGCCAACGGGGCCAATTTGGATATGATAGGTGCATTATATAATGTACCAAGAAGATCAATTTCATCTGAGTTAGTTTCAGAAAGAGCCACAGCAAATATAGAATTTTTTATTGATAAACCCTACAGTGCAGCAATTACCATTGCAGCTGGAACACTCGTATTTAATGATATCAACAATTATTCTTCAGTTCAATACATGTACGAGCTTACCGGCGATGTTATTATCGCCGCAGGAAATACCAGGGCATACGGATCAGTAAAAGCAAAATTTGCTGATAATAATATAACGGCTGCTAGAAATACATTAGTAAAGCATAATTTTATTGCTCCTCCAGGAGTTGTGGTATTTTGTAATAATCCCAAAGAAGTTTATAGCACCTTAAATTCAGAGTCAGATGACAATTATCGTAGAAGAATAATTGCTGCAGTAAGGGGTTCAAACACGGGAACCGCAGAGTCTATTCGCTTTGCAGCTTTAGCCGTAAAAGGTGTAAAGGATGCTAAAATAAGAGAGGCGTCTTTTGGAATTGGATCATGTGATATTATATTAGTGCCAGAAACTAGATCAAGCATTTCAACAATGAGCCAATATGTTATAGAGCAAGTTAAGGCAATAAAGCCAGTTGGTGTCAACATTAATGTAAGAATAGCAGAAAGAAAACCTGTTGATATAAATATGTCTCTTGTTTTAAGAGAGGGCACAAATACCTCAGTCGCAAGAGCTGTTGAAAATCAAGCAAGAATTTTTATTAATAGATATATTAATACTTTGTCCATTGGAGACTCTCTATCAATTACCGAAGTGGAAAGACAGGCGCGTTTGGCTTCTGAAGTTATTGTTTCTGCAACAATTAATTCAGTAAGAGTAGAAGGACAAAATATCCCAAATAAAGACTATAGATTATCCGATGATAAATCTTACATGACAGCTGGATCATTATCGATATATTCTGTTATAATGGGTAGCTCCGATTATTAAAGGATGATCAATGTCAGAACAATCTTATTTAGTTACAAAAAAACAAATTATTAAAGCAAAGAATATGACGCATGCACGAATGCTGTCTGAGGGGTATAAGGATTTTCCTGGTCAAATACTTCATGAAGAAGTTGATGTTTCCCAAGATTACGAGGAGTTTAACGAAGAAGAGGATCCAACTTTTAATATCAATTCTCCAGATGAGGGTTCAATCTTTTTAAGATCAGAAAATAGACGCCTGGCTAAGTTGGCCGAAAAGTATAAGAACGTAAAAGATGAAGCTGTAATTTCAGTTTACCAGGCAGCATTTGATGCCTTTTCAAACTTTGAACTGCCGAAGATTAAAGCTCCTACATTTAAATCAACAAAACATAACACTCCGGAAACAGCTGTAGTAGTTTTTGCCGACTGGCAAATGGGTAAAATAACACCAAGTTATAACACAGAAGTTCTAGAAAAAAGAATAGAACTATATACTGAAAAACTATTGGAGATTACAGAAATACAAAGACTGCATCACAATGTAGACGATCTTCATGTGTGGTTGTTGGGTGATATTGTTGAGGGTGAAGAAATATTCGCTGGTCAAAGTCATTTGATAGATTCCGGTTTATACAGACAGGTCGGAATAAATGGTCCAAAGATACTTTCTAGGTTTCTTACTACAGCTTTAGAAAACTTTAAGAGAGTTCATGTTACTGGCATTATTGGGAACCATGGAGCTGTTGGTGGAAAGATGAGAAGATCTCACGATCCAGAGACGAACATGGATAGACTTTTGTATAAGATATTAGAACTAATTTTTGCTAAAGAAGATAGAATATCTTTTAATATTCCAGATGGTAAAGGCGAAAGAAATTGGTACGCAGTAGATAACATAGGAAATTATTCTAGTCTTCTCATACATGGAGATCAACTGCCCGCTCCAGCTCAATACTACGGGTATTACAAGAAAATAATGGGTTGGAAAGATGGAGCAATTCCGGAGCATTTTGATGATGTGTTCATGGGTCACTACCATCAGCAGTTTAAAATGACCATTGGAAGTACAATACTTAGAGTTTCCGGTTCACCAGAAAGTAGTAATACATATGCCCAAGAGTACTTTTCTTCAATGAGTAGACCTTGTCAGCATTTAATGTTTGTTCATCCAGAAAATGGTATAACAAGCGAATATAGCGTATGGCTAGATTCCGTATAGAGGTTTAAAAAATGAAAACTTATTTGTTGAGCTTTGTCACTTCTGATTTTTCCAAAAATGGAAAAACATGGAGTACTGAGGCTATTGACCTTTACGCAAATAAGTACTATAAAAATTATTCCTATACAAGATTTCCTACTGGAATCAATTCTTTAGGTGATTACACGTTCACTGGAACAAAAAATATAGCCAATGCTACACCGACTATATCTGGCTCTACTTCGGTAACAGATATGCGGAGAAATATATCTAGAGCCAGAATCACAGACTTATTATATCTTTGATGCTGTAGCGGATGAAGATGGAAACTACATTATCGACTATGACGAGGCGTCAACTCCGATAATATCTTCTTCTTCAAGTGAAGATTATTTTTATAGGTTTATAGATACTTCTTCAAGAGTAGATATTCGAACTTTTAAAGGGGCTTTTTCTTCTTCTTTAAATAGTATAGAAGACATATCGTTTAATGTTAATGTGTATGAGTCAGACTCATTAAATCGGACCATGGCTTCTATCTAGCACTTCAACTTCTCAAGCATTAGCTTCAATTCTGCTAGTTAAAAATAGCAAAAGATACGCAAAGTTTGAAGTAGAAATAGATACAGAACTTTCCAATTTAAGTGTTCTAAGTTTTATTCTTCTTGTTGAAATTGCAATTGCAGATCCGACTAATCCAATACTCGCTAGATCAACAAAAAATATTTTGAAAAAGTTTCCGTCTTGGATGCTTTTAAATAAAGATGCGGTGGATCAAGCAACTCCCGATCTTTATATCCCGCAAACAACAGCGGGTAAATTTGTTAACGCAATTGTTGGAGAAGCTTTAGATAATTTTGATAGAGAATTAGATTCTTTAAATATAAATTCTTTTATTAATAGAGCCGACGAGAATCAAATTGCCTGGATATATTCATCAACAAATGTTAATAATACATTTCACAAGATTACTGGCAACGGTATTGAGCTAGCAAGAGCGGATAATTTAGTAGATTTTTTGAAGTCTAAGGCTTCCGATTATATCTTTTATCATAATCCAATTAACAGAGAAGTACTAACTCTCAAAAAGTTTTCTGTACTAAAAGCCGAAAATGTAAACTCTAGTTCAACAATACTCGACCAACTTCCAGTACAAAAGTTTAATTGGTTTGATGAATTTGGTCTTAGGGTTGGTTTAACAAGATTATATCTAGAAGAAAACGTGTCATTTAAAGAAAGAATAATAGACACGTTTAAAAATCCAATTGGTATAGATATAGAATCTTTCAAAAAAACACTTAGAAGAGAACTCAATTTATGGAAAGCGTTTGGTGCTGAGCCAAGTTCAAGTTATTTAGGGGCTACGCCTGAGATACTTGAAATGTCAGACATAACTAATTCTACCCCCTACTTTACTCCAGACAAAAATCCAACAGACTATTTTAGGAATTTAGTAGAAGAATTAAATATTAAATATCCAAACAATTGGGGATATCTAGAGTTTGATAATGCAATTTGGGATTATGCTGGTCTAAATAACAATGGGGTTTCTAGGATATCAGCGAGATATCACGACTCAACAGTAAACATACCGTACTATCAACCTGGAGTTGGTGATCAAAATGATCTTCTTTTCTCGATTAGAGAAACAGACGCAACACCATTAAGATACGAAACCTATCTCATAGCTAAAGGCAAAAAGAAGGTTGGATCTACCCCAGAATATTATCCAGTCGATATAAATTATGAATACTATTCAGATTATTACATCAAAGAATATAACAATCCAGCAGCAACCGTAAACTTTACAATTGAGTTCCATGCTACGCCCCATGGCCTATATTCAACTCCATCTATTTTTTATGCGCCAGTAACAGTTTATCCTAAAAACAGTAATGGTCCGCAACGGAAGCTCAGTATACGAATGGCAATCATACGACATATTTGATACAGAAGGATTTACTTCTAGTAATTTAATTATTAACGGAAAATCAACCCTTAATAGATATCAGAATACAGTCAATAATACTGTGATTAACAAAATAGATATAAACAGAATACAAAATATTCTTGTTACATTGGGATTATGGGATGGAAGTTCATACGCAACCCCACCTTCTTCAGATAGCTTTGTGATAAGATTTTCGAATAACACAAACAACACTTTAGAATATGGTGGATCTACCCCTTATCTTTCTGCAACTCCCTCTTTTAATCAATCAACAAAAATGCAGATTGCTTCTAAACTTTGGACACAGGTAGAAAATCTTAAAAAAACTGCAAAACAGACAACTGAGATTAGGGTCAATCCGCTTTCTGCAACTCCTGCTAGTTCTTACGCTATAGATAAGAATAGGATAATGAACAACATAGTTCATCCGATTGGAGCAACGCCAAATTATTTTTATATTGAAAACATAAAACCATCAGATTCGGCCGTAGTTGGTTATGTAACTGACTCTTCTCCGTTATCTGGATATGGTGGAGTAACTTTTGACCCGTTATTGGATTCAAAAGTTTTTGTACCGTCTTCACCAAATATACAAGTAGTTGTTGATGGAGGAAATGCCACAGCAAATCAGTATTTTTCAAGCATATCCTATAAATACTCAGCAACACCGAATTCAATTTTAATAAATCTTAAAGATGGGATCAATTACCCAAGGACTTCTATTGCCTGGGAACCGTTCAGTGCGTCTTCAACACCGATGTATGGATACATTGATGAGTATGGTTTTGTCGGCTACAACAGCGCTAACGGTGAGTTTATTCCTAGTAAAAATTCTGATTCATTAATTGTTCCAGAAATAACTAGAGAAACTTTTGGAATATCTGGTTCGGCAAAGTTTGACTATTTCTTTGAAAGTATATCAATCCTAGATCCACAAGATGTCGATGTTTTAATTTGGTCAGAGCAAAAAATTGTCAATCCATTCTTGAATAGAAGTTATGTTTTGAAATCAGACAACATTCAATCCACTTTAAATGATTCTTTGTACACCATAAAAAAAATAACCTATCCAGGAAATTCAATTGTAGAAGAATATAATCTAGAAAAAAATACAACAGTATTTACCAATTTTGTGGCAAAAGGAAGACTATACGACGCAAAGCTGGAGGCAAGAATTAATACTGGTTGGATGAGCTTAGATAAACAAGAGTATTATGTTTTTGCTAAACCCAAAAAGCAGACATTCAGTGGAGTATTGAAAGAAATTATTTTGGACTCAGTTCCGCAACAAGGTGCTCCAATATACGTAACCGCAAAAGGGGTCGGCGTAGCTACGCCTTATGCGGATTATGTCGAAACCGCTTTTGAAGATTTGGCAACCCCGAGAGAGATGGGTTTTTATAATAAGGAAATACTTTATCCATCATATGATAATAATTTTTATTTATCATATCAAAACATTTACGACGCTAGCATTGTTGACAAATTTACTGGAGAAACTGTAGCAACAGATCTTCAAACAATCACAAATGTTCTTTCATCGGGATCTTCGACTCCTATATTTATCCAGGACAGAGAATATGAAATTATATACAGGGTAAAAAACTCGTATTATATTGACAATATATTATCAGGATCATCCTACTATTCAAAAATAGTTTTTGATTCTACACCCAGCGAGTCGCTTGATTACGAAGTTGTTTATGAGTCTTCCAACTATGAGCATTCGACTCCAATACCGGTACAGTTTGGCGAAACATCATCACTACTAGATAGTGGGTATGTTGTTGTTACAAACGGAGATTATCCATTCAACAATGCAGAAGTAAGATTGTCTCCACAAAATATAATAGATGATGGAAAAGATTATATTGTAATATCAATAATTTCGCTAGATGTCAATGGTAATCCAAAACCATCACAAGAGTTTAATTTATCTAGTCAATATCTTTTAATTACTCCTCAAACCATAAAAACAAATAACGAAGGATATGGGATTGCAAGAGCTGTATACGCAAGTTCATCTACGCCAGTATCTGGAACATTGGTAGATAGTATACAAGTTACTGGAGTCGGTCCTGAAAATAGTTCTTTTAGCAAAAAATATCAATACAAAATTCATTCAAACTATAAACAAGAATACTTAATAGCTATCGCTGCAGATCCATCGATAGTTAAGGCGGACGGCGTATCTTCTATATTTGTTGACGGAATAGCATCCAAAAACAATGCTCCGGCAAAAGATACCGTAATCTATTGGAGAAAAGGAAGAACTCCATACGCTGCTTTAATGCTCGAGGAATACTCAAACTCTTCGCTATTTAATGGATATTCTGGGTCTGTAATAACAGATTCAAATGGAAGATTCACAATTGGACCTATTGTAGCCCAAAATAGAGCAACACCGGGCTATTGGTATATGGCTGTTGAGTCTGAATTTAAATCTGCGTATGACGCCAGCGCAACGCCTGTTGCTGGCGATATTGCGTATTGGTATGAGTCTTATGATAATATTGATCTTAACTACAATAAAGATATTAAGATGGTAGACGTAATTAATTTTAATAATGAAGAATCATTAGAAATATACTCAACTCCAAGCTTTATAACTAGTTACTATAATGATCAGCTAGTGCAGCCTACTGGTGCAACACCTAGATGGAATCCCCCTAAATGGCTTCCAATATCTAGATATGAGCAATATCAGGCGGGATTCTTGGGCTCCACACCATATTATATATCTAATTATAATAATTTAAAAAAGGATAACTAAAGTCAATGGTTAAACCATTCAACTCCGACACTAATGCGGTCTTTGTCAAGACGAATAAGCTTCCAATTGATGATCAGTCTGCAGGAATTGCTTGGTTTTCCTCTAGGCCTGTCACTCCAGCAAACAATCTTTCAATAACAGATTTGTCTAGCTTTACTCCAGAAAATGCCTACAGCACGGAGGTTAGCGGAGATATAAGAGACGCCAAATCAAAAATAGTTTTTGCAAATGAGCTTGGTGTTCTTGAAGACGAATCTGGTAATACAGTATTCGATTCTGATGATGTTAGTATTTCAGATATATTCTTAAATGAAGCAACATTCGACCAACAATACACTAGTTTGTCAGTAAAAAACAAGATGTTTGCCCACTCCTATTATATTTCTAAATACTACACAATGCTGCCAACAGATTCTTTTTTGATAAATAATTTAAATTCATTTATAGAAGAAGATAAAATACCAAAGTCTATAAAAGTAATTGATGAAAATAACCAGGAATACGTAGATAGGCAGAGTGGTATTAAAAAGTATCGAATACTTTTAGATCAGGTTGACAATAGTGTTTATTCGGAAAGATCAAATCGTCCGTACAAAGTTGTTGTTCTTTTTTCTGAGCCAAGTCCCAAAAACTTACAACTTGTATACGACAAAGTTTCTTTGACATCAAATGAATCGGTATCTTCTGTTGTTCCACAGTATAAAGAAAACATTAATTCGATTGAAGTGTTTAATAGAGTTTTGGAAGAGTCTTTTGCTTCGGACAACTCTATGAGAAATAAAAAAATATTTTCTAAAAAATCAGTTAGTTTTAAAAATAATATTATAAACAATAGTTCATCAGCTACTGGATTAGAGATAGTGGTACCAAGAAAAGCCATTGCTGACAACAGGACTTATGAAACTTTTAATTGGAGATTAATAACAAAAGTTCTTAAAAAAGTTGACGTGTCTTCCTTGAACGCAGAACAAGAAATTGACTCCGAAGAGAACATCAAGCAGAAAATAATAAACTGCGCAGTTCTTTGCACCTCTGCCCAAAAAGCGTCTATGGATACTTCTTTAGATTACTCTTCCGCAAATCCTTATGTTTTTTATAGGTTAGAACAATCTCCATTTAATCTATCAAAATATTCTTATGTAAATCCATTTGGTAGTGGATTAAAAACTGCTGCAAACTATTGGCTGGTATCAATTGATGATTTAACTAGTTCACAATTAGCTCAATATGATATTTTGGCTTGGTCGCCAAGTGTTAATATAACAAAAGAGCAAGGAGAAAAAATAAAGTATTTTGTAGAAAATACCCAAGGAACAATTGTATTAGATCTTTCTCAGGCTGGCGGAGCAGAAAACATTGAACCATCTTTAACAACATCAACAGATTTATATCCGTTAAACACATGGACTTACAATAATGCTAACTTCTTTCTTGATGAAACAAAAAACGGCGCCTGGCCTATAAGTCATTCTATTTTTGAAAATGTTAACATTGATGGAACTAATTATGATGTTTATTCAATATTTGGGAGAAGCAATGTTGGATCATTAAACTTGGGTATATCTAATCATAAATTGGTAAAAGAATTTACTGGTTCATATTCAGAATCAAATGTTGTTTTAAAAAATTCTAGAGGTAAACCGCTATTTGTTGGAATGGGTTATACCAACACAACTGATGCCTTGGTCAAGGGTAATATACTAGCAAGCACTACGCCAATACTAAAGTATTGCAACGATATATACCAATCATCTGCGATATTCGATATTGCCACAGCAAACGGTGGTGTTTCTTCGGTAGTGGAAGTGCCATTTACTGCAACTTCGGCTATTGAACGGACCTTTTAAGATTCTCTACAATGCTGTTTCAGTCTCCTTGACATCTAGAATATTTGCGTCTAAAGTAAAAGATGTTCGAGCATCTTGCTACTACCATGTTTCCGACTGGTACAACAGTTATGTTATCAATCAAAATGTTCTTTTAGATGAAGAAAAAAAACAAACCTACAGCTTGATAAAAGATTTAGATGGTAAATTAAATTACGCTAAAAATATTACAACTTCAAATTTATCTATTCTAGATTTTTATAAAAAATCTGTTTATGATTTTTTGGCTGATCAATATGCCATAGCTCTTCAAGAAATTGATGTTTCGAATATGGAGTTTTATATTGAAATTACAAATCCTGATGTAAAAATATCAAACTCAGTTCAAGTAACACAAGACAGTACTTTGTCTCAAAATGTTTCAGAAATACCAACATCTTATACTCTATTTAAGGTTGATCCAACAGCTCTGGAAGCACCTCTTTACGCCTACACAAATGCACCGTCGGCGGAGTTTAAAATTCCTGGTGGTTTTGGTGCGTATGTATTAAGAGATAGGGTATATAAGAGTTCTAATTCATTACAAGACAATTTGAATTCAAAAATATCTTCTCGTAACATATATCAATCTTATCCTTTTAAGTTTACAATATTTAATTCATACGTTCAATCCTCTGAATCACCAACGACATTTAGCGCACAATGGTCAACGGAAATAGAAGCAACATACGAAGCTACTCTAAGTAGACAAGAATTCTATAAAATAGACCGCAAACAAACTGGAACTGAAGCTACGGATCCAGTATGGTCTGAAACACTAACGGCCTCTGAAGAAGCGGATCCCGCACAAACGGAAGCCTATGCGGTAGCTGATGATAGACTAAATGGCCAATATAGGGCAACGAATTCAATTGCTTCCAGAAACAACTATCTATTTACAAGAGATGTTACACATGGAAATACCTATAAGAATTACAAAGTCGGTCAAACCGGCATGCTCCCCGCATATATTGCGTTCATACAAATTACTCTTAGAGAAGCAAAAATATCCAATTCATCGCTACTCGATTGTCCATTAAATAGAGTATATGATACCCAAACAGCAGCTGCTGTAACAAAATTCCAACAAGTTTATAAAGCTCGTATTAAGGATGGAATTGTAGATACTGAAACCAAGTCTCTTTTTACAAGAGAGGTTTGGAAAAAAATGTTTCAAACAGACAATGCGAGATACCAAGAAGTCTACAATAGAGTATCTAGTGGCAATAATTCCGACGCCGCGGTATTCATAAGAAATGCTGCCACTGTTGCCGAGATATGGGAACTTAAAAATACAGATTTAGATTTCCAAAAAATCTCTTATACTGGGACAGAAGGAGCACTTGAAGTTTCTGACGTCATATATATTGCTGTTCCACCTAAGTATAGAAATAAAAATAATATGAGAAATGTTCGCATAAAAAGCATCGGGATTCTTCCGGGGTCATTTCAAGCTGCTCCGTCTTATAAGGGTATTAGTATAGAAGAAGTTAAAGGTTACGCGTTTGATTTGGATACACAAACAGCAAATTATTCAAAGTCGCAAACCTTTGGATCTACACTTCCGATTTCAACAAATGGTCGAGTAATATCTATAGATAAGCCATTGGAAGAATGCGGCGTAATCTCAATAAAGATAAAGGGTGGAAAGTTGGGTGGATCTTTTGGCCCTTACGCAGAAGGATATGCGATTAGGCATATAGTTTTTAATATAAGCTACGAAGCAATGATACAGGGTCCTGGAAGCGTCCCTGTTTATAGCGAAGAAAAAACAGGCTACAACCTAGTAACAACAACGAAACCGGTAACCATAAAGTATAAGATTTCTGGAAAAGTAGAAAACGTATCTCCCAATAAAGCAGAAGTAATAGATCTAAGTGGATTAAAATCAGTAAAATTTACAACTGAGCCATTATCTATAACTTACCCCACCTTTACTGGTAGTTCTACAATTGATTTAACAACGACTAAAATTGATTTTAGTTCTAAAGAATATAAACCACCCTTTTCCCCCTATACTCAATCTTTAGCGGGGGCAACTCCCAACTACAAAGATGAATCAATCAAAATAGATTTAACATCCAGCAAGTCGATATCGATAAATGCAAGTTCACTTAACGTTTCAAATGTTTTGTCTGGAACAAAAAATCCGGTTAATCAATCTTCTGTATCAGCCACAATATTAGATAAAAAATTGTTTTTCCAAACCTCATCTTTAAATTATCAAAATTCAAATATAATAAAAAGTAGTGATCTTAACATAGAAAACTATTGGCTCTTAAAACAAGACGGTTCTTTAATACAAAAAGCTAAAAATTCAGTCAGTGTTTTAGATGGTCTGCTACTCTTGTGTCAGCCGAGTAATGATCCAGAAAAAATTGGTAAACCTTACGGCATACAGCTACAAAACTTCATAAGCAGTAATTCAGCTAATTCAGAGCTTAACGTAGATTACGGTGCGTTTATTCTTCAAAACGAGGCTCCAAATAATGGAGGATTTTTGTACGGTTTCTATGATCGTTTAAGAAAAGAATTCATAGGAACGACACTTTATTATAATGATTTAATTAATAGGGGCGCCGATAATGTTTATATTGCCGTACTCGCCCTTGATGCGGATGGAAATATCGGTGGATCTGATTTTATTGGGTCAAAAACATTCGGAACAATTCCACCTCCATTTGCACCAGTTAAAATAGCTTGTCCGGTTTATCATGCAACGTACATTCCTTCTTCAAGAATTTCCCTTTCTTCTATCCCGCCAAATCTTTCTAAACTAGATGCCTGGCCGCTGTATATAACATCTGGTTCATTTGTTAGAGAAATATATGTAGATCCAAATTATGGATGGACAGGATGGCTTCAGAAGTATAGTGGCAAGACAATAAGGGCCACTTACTCAACTCTTGACATGCAAGACGTGCTATGGTCACAGATACTTGGTCAGCCGTACGTTGATGTTCTTAACGAGTATCCGGTTTTTCTTTCTTCTAGAAAAATACAACTTTCACAGGTTCCCATAGCCTCTTTTGTAGAGCCATCAGAAAATGCACTTGGAGTTTTAAAACAGTATCTTTTTATAGAAACGAGAAATTCAATAGACGATGAATGGGATCAACTAGATTTTAACTATATAAGAAATGTTAATTGCAGCACTGGGATTATTGATGTTATAAAGGATCTACCACAAGATCCAGATTTGCTCAGAGTATCGTATGCTGTAAAAGCAAGTGGAATTCCTATAAAACACGTTAATGGTTCCCCTGTACCAATAAATCCATTTCTGAACCAAGAAGAGGTTGAACCGGAAAAGCCTTTGTATATCTACATTAAACCCTCTAAGGTTGAAGTAAAAAACTACACTAGCCCACAAACCTACACGTGGGATCACGTTTCGGATTATAGTTTTAATGGCGTTGTCCATTTTACATATGACAACTCAATATTTAATCAGTATGAGTCCTCTTCGTTTGACATCACTGCAGTACAAATAGGTCTTATTCATGTATTAAAAAACAGACCGGCATCAGGAATAGACATTGTTGATCTAAGGGTTAAAGGTGGAGGAATCAAGTCAACATTTGATAAATCAAACAATATTGAGTCTTATGGGGCTTTAGATATAGAAAAAGTATTTAAGCAGACAAAAGAAGCAATTTCTTTCTGGGACGTTTACCCCCCAGAACAACAAGCTTATCCAAATGGTGGGTTTATAATCATCAAAATGCCAAAGACGGTTCTTGATAATTTTATTAATAAAGAAGAAGTGTATTCTATAATAAGGAAAAATATTACAGCTGGTGTTGTATTTAAAATACAAGACATGGAAGGTAATGATTGGGGTGTAGTATAAAATGTTAAATGTTTTACCAGACACAATAAAAACTTTTTCTGAAAATTCTCAGAGAACTGTTGGTTCTTTGATTAGAAGTATGAGAGTAGATAAAGCGCAGGTGGCAGAATTAGTCAGAAACCTGTCCACATTTTCTGCTGGTCCTACGTACGTTCCTAGTCTTTCAATATCAAGAGAGTTGATAAAGTCTGAATTTTTTGTAGACTTTTTTAGAGATTTGGAAATCAGATTTTCCAGATACTTTGACGCAACAAATTCTATAAATATAGTTATAAACTCAATGACAGAAATAATGCTTTCGCAAATAGCAAAGACAGAAAAAGCCATCGCCTACTACGAAAATTATATTGATAATTATCAATTTATATCTGGTAAAGATGATTTATATAATTTCTCATATATTGAAAATTTTGATAATAACCTAAATTCTAATGAATATGAATCGCAAAAAGCAACGTATATCGATAGGGGTGGGCCATCCTTCAGTGCAAACGGAAACGGTTATGTAGATCCAGTTTCTTCTACATTCAAAATAGGTTCTGGAATAAATTTAATAAATATTAATGATAACATTAAAGACATAAAAATTTCTTCAAATTATAAGCAGTATGTTTCATCTTCCTCAGATCCAAAGAGTCTTTTTAATGAAGATGATTCTGATGTTTGGTCTGTTTCCATTAAATCTCCCGTGGTAATTACTTCTTCTATGGATGAAATATCTAAATATATCGATTATGATTACTCGTACATAGTGCGGCGCAAAAACCCTTCTTGATGTATCTCTTGTCCAAGAAACTGAAATGGACTTTTTAAGATTATTCCCATCAGAAAGTAATGGTTTACAATTACTGCAAGTCGCCGTTGAATCAGCGGGGACAGCCGAAAAAATATATTCTCTTAATTCAAACAACCCTGTTTCAGGTTACGCAGTTAAAAAACTACTAAAATCTCCTATCATGATTAATTCAACTGTAGATATAAATATACCTTTAGACAAAGTAAAAAGAATAATATTAATTTTTAATCAGGGAACATATACAAAATCTAACAATTCTCCGCTTACAGATGAAGTTATATCTAGGTCTATTTCTTCTTATATTAAACGTTCAAAACAAAATAGAAAAAATACTTATAGTGTTCTTCAGGATATAGTGATTGAATATTTCAGAAGGGATAGTTCTATTGATGAATTTAAGAGAAACAATTACTCCTTATCGGAATACTATTCCTGCAAGTTTCCGATTGAGCAGAACGGAAACTCGGCCATATCTAGAGGTAATCTCACTACAGAAAAAAATAATCAAGTTTCTGTAGATGACGAAGATTTTGAATTTAGAAATAGTCCTTTAACAATGTTGGTAGAAGGTATTGTTTCCCAAGCTCTTGGTCCAAGAATGAATATATTTAAAAATTCTTTATTTAAAGATACACGAACTGCCTATACTCAAAATCGTTTATCGGAAATTTCAAGTGCTCCATCGAGTATTTCGATGAATTCAACTAATCTTGGCGATATGCATTTTGGCAACTCGACTGATTATATAATTTCTGGTTCTCAGTTTGGAAGGACCCCGATTAACAACGGAAACGATACTTCTTTGAATAATTACGAATACTCTTTTGGGGTTAAGGGAATTCAAGTTGGAAAATCAGCTGGTATACATAACGCAAGTAATCAAATATCAACTTCTAAAGCATGTTATATAAGTAAAAAGATATTAATTCCTGGAGATGTTTATGGCATTAAGGCAAAAGTAAATGTAGATTCACAGCTATCAAATTATAATGTTCCAGAATTTGACATAAAGGACGCCAACTCTTACGAGTTGTCTATTTCATTCAAGGAAGCCCCTAGCGCAGAGGCAGATTGGATACCCATAGCATCGTATGGTTTGGATGATATATCTTCAGAAATGCTCTTTGTGGATCCGCTTAGCTCAACAGCTAAACTGCGTTTTTTCCCGGAAAGTACCTCAATTAAAATATACGAAAATCAAAAACTACTTGAGTCAAGTGCATTTTCTTTAAATAAATTTGATAAGTCCATAACAATTAAAAATTTTAATAAAAGCTCAACATATTTAGCAAGCTATTCGTTGGATAAAAATAATTTTTCTCAAGATTATATAGACATTTCTGTTTTATCCAATGCGATAAAAGTTCTTGGTTCTGGAGAACAGGGTAGGGAGGGGGAATTCTTTTCGGGAACAGGACCAGAAAATATGGTCACAATAAAGAATGATCCGTTTATTGATCACAGCAAATTAAAAAATGGAACTTACAGTTTAACATATGGGACACTCCCACTATCTGAGTACTCAGGATATAGTCCCGTACTTGTAAAATTTGCTGATGGGACTTATGCAATTAATTTAACAAATTACTTAAAGGGAAGTTTTGAAAAAACTAATTTTTACAATACATCAGAAGTTTTGTTTTTTCAAAATGGAAAAAACCTTATATTCAATAAATCAATTAATCAACCATTCAATGTGATTTACAACTATATGAATAATTATATTAGATTTAGACTAATAGTTAGAAACAATTTTCCAAACTATTTTTCTAGCGGATCTGTTAATAATGTTATAATTAAGATGAAGACTAAATCACCAGATATCAACACCCAAAAACTACTTCAGTTAGGTTAATTATTATGGCTCAACTATCTACAAATACAATTTATTATGATCAAATAATAAAAAAGATACAAGAATTTATTTCTAAATATAGAAACAATAAAACAGCCTCATATACTGAAATATCTGAAGAATATAATTCATTAATTACAGAAATTAATAAGTTTGTATTAAAACAAAGTTCAAAGTATGAACCGATTATTAAGGGAGAGCCGCCTTCATCAGAAAAAATGAATAGGTTTATAAACTCAGTTTCAAGTGATCTTAACATAATAGCAAAACAGCTGGACTATCAAACAGCTATGGTTGTATCTTTGTTTAATATGTTTAATTCAGAAATAGAAAAAGAATCAAGATTTATTAATAGATTCAAGTCTAAAGTAAAAATACTAAACGCCTATACAAACAGCCCTGGGGATGATTTATTTTATTTTGCGGACTCTTTTGACAATTTGGATTTCATAGACATTGGCAGTAGCAAAACCTTGCCCCTAATTGGCCGGAGGAGCTGCCTCTCTGCAGTTTGAAAATAGCAATTCTTGGATTGTAAAATCAGTTTCTGTAGAAGAGAGTAAATCGAATGGGTTTATGGGTAACAGCCATGCTGCTTATGTTAAAGATGATATAGATTCAAACTATAAGTACTCCTATCAGGATAACCCGTCTGCCGGTTTACTGCAAAACGTCGTAGACTCAAATCCATTGACCTACTTTGAGTATGAATCTATTTTTGTAAACAAAGCAGACATCGCAGCACGCGGTGCAAAAGACTACGAGTTTCTTTATTCTTACGAAGAAAAAACACAAAACTCTACAACTACAAAATATAAATCGTGGATTAGCAATGACCCTCAGCAAAACCTCAAATTGGTTTTAAGTTTTAAATCTGATAGAGCACAAAAAACAAATAACATAAGTATTATCCCATTTTGGGGAACTGACCAGAACCCTAATGCTGAACTCAAGATAGCAAGAGTCGTGGCAATAGATTCATCAGCAAAAGAAATAGATTTAATCAATGAACCAATTTATGTTGGCAGTTCGGTAGTTCCATCTACAATAGAATCTTCAAAAAATTACTTTTACGATAAAGTTAAATTAGTTTTTCCTGAAGTTACAACAGCAGAAATCCAAGTCCACATGGAACAAGCTGATTCCAACAACATTAAGATTAAGCATATGTATTGGAAACCTTTACCATCCTCTGGTAGGCTTTCGGCTTTAAATACTCAAACAAGATTTGATCCTAGTGCCTTGAGCTCTTTGGGCTTTAGTGAAATACAGTATAATACTTTTGATTTAGTTCCTCCGGTAACTCGACCCAATATATACAAAGAGCAGTCTGATCTATCCGTTAAGCAAATAAATGTTACATATAAAGATCAGGAAAAAGTCGACACATATACAATTACATTTCAAAGACAATCTGGAGCGTCTTTAACTAAATATTATTACACAAATTCTTTTACTGGTTTTGAAACTTTAGAAAAACAACAAGAAAAAGCCGCATCTACCGATTCGGGTTTAGCCTGGAAAGCAGAGTCTAAAGAAGCAGCCGATAGAGTTAAAGGCTATATTGATTCAAAGATATCTTCTGGCGAATGGTCTTCTTCAAATTTTCAAAATATTTCTATTGAAACTATTAAGGCAGCATTTAGTCCAAAGACATATACGGCTTCAATAAGTCTTAAAAAGGATTATGAAGTTTATCCAGCTAAAAGGTTCGCCATAGGGATTCGTTCCATAGATATTGGTTATCATATTTATGCTCCTAAGGCTGAATTTGTTTCCAGTACATACGAGTTTCCATATAATGTTAAAAACTTAACAGTTTCACTAGATTCAAAAGTAGACTATAAATCTACAAACCCAAATGAGCAATTGATTAAAGTATATGTTTCTTTAGATGAAGCAAAGAATTGGATTAGAATATCTCCAATTGAAAACCCTTTTATAGGCATACCCGAAGTCCTTTCGTTTAATGAATTTATACAGTCTGGGGAAAAGGTGGGCGGCGTTGGTTACTATAATAGTCCGGCAATCCCTGCAGAAACTAAGAGAATTAAAGTTAAAATAGAAATGTTTAAGCCTCGTTACGCAAATGTAACCCCGGTTATTTACTCTTATAAACTAATGGGAAGAGTTGAGCAGTCATGAGCATCTCAAATATACAAAAAGAAAAATTCCTAGACGTCATTTATAGAAATCTTTATTCTTCTGGTTATATTCCAAAGGAATCAGAAGTTCTAGATTTTTTTTCTAGATACTTTTCCAACTATCAAATTGGACAGCCACTGCCTCTAGAGTCTGAAATATTTAGACAACTGTTTGCCAGTAATGTAGATATTTTTAACCAAAGAATGCTACACACACTGTTCAATATGGAGATATTGTATGACGCAATTTCTGAAAACGCTGAAGAAATTATGTCAACAACCACTGCTTTAAATAAAAGATTACAAAATTTACGAGCAAGAAGAATAGAATTAGAAAATAAAATTGATGATATTATGTTTACAAATCAAAACTCAGATGGAGTCTTTTCGGCCTACACTGACAGTTTTGCAACAGCTGATGGTACTGATTTATTGTTTACCAGTGCGTATGTTGACATCTCAAATGGAAAGGTAACACTTCCTACGTTGTCCTCGGCAGTGTTCGATCTTGTTTCGGCAAAAAGCGTAGTCCCTAGAGGAGCAACATATTCGCTTTCTTTTAATAAAAATTCAATTTACTTAAATCAGGCAATTTCTGATGAGTCATTTTTCCCATCTGTATTTGATGGACTGGAAAACACAGAATGGAATAAAACATTTAATTTTGATTCCGTAGGTTTAATAACCTTCCAAATAAATCTGCCTATTACAAGCAGTGTTGTTGTTTCTTCTATATCTGGAAGGTTAAATACAATTTCTCCAGTTGATATATATTGTAGAGTAAACTACTCTGATCCAACAAAAAAGAGTAACGTATTTGGTAAAAAATCATCCAAAGACTACGATAGATTTTCTTTTAATTTTGAAGCTGGCGACGTAGCATCTATAGATTTATATTTTACAAAATCAGAACCAGATTATATAGAAGAGAATAAAAAAGATAAATATGTATATCGATACGGTTTTAGGGACATATCTATATCTGGAAAATATTATGAACGAGCCGCTACTTATGTCAGCAAACCGATAAAATTAAAAACCAATGATAATAAAAATTTAGCTATAGACAGTATTTCGATATCCGTTAATCAATCTGGCTTTGAAAACGGATCCATTTCGTATTTTATTGCAGAAGATAACCCAGCAGCGCAAATCCTTTCGGATTTTAGTTGGATACCAATTTCAGCCACAAATGATCCCCTTGCTTCCTACCCTTCGGTAGTTAAGTTTGAGGGCACGTATTTAAGATCAAAAAAAATAGTAGATCAAGTTCAAAATTCAGAAACAGAAATACAAAAAATACCCCTCGCTGCAAAATCGGATGTCCAAAATATTAATCAGCAAAATCCAACAGTGGATTTATATCCAGATAGTTTAATATATAGAGTAGCAAAAATTGATAGTTTTGATAATCCCTATAATTCTTACATATTATCAGGTACTGGTTTGGTAAATGGATATTATATTAATTATACACAAAAAATATTTAATGAAATAGACGGACTATCTACTTGGGATTCCATAATTAACGGTCGTTCAAGCGTTAGACAGCTTTATACTATACCAAAATATGATGTCTCTCAAAACCCAACGTTTTTTGTTGGCCCTAATCTATCTGGGATAAGTGTTCTTTTAGACACTAAAGTTCTTTGTTCATCTGAAAAAACTGTAAGACATACATTTATTAAAAATGATAGTATTTCCAAAGATTGGAATATAGCAGTATACCTAAATGGTAAGCCAACTTACATACCCGCTGGTCAGTTTTCTGAAACAATTGAATGGAATTTTAAACAGGGAGTTAATTCTGTTAGAGTAGCAATAGACATTGAAGGCAGCGCCAACGGTTCGATAACGCTTATGGAAGGAAAAACTTTAGCAAATTATGGTCTTGTATACTTGGATTACTACAGTTATGTTGATCCACTTGAATTCAAGAAAAATAGATCTGAATATGATTACGTATTTACAATAGAAAACTTTTTTGGCAACAAAGAAATAATGAGCAGAACAGACATTAGGTCGAATTCTAGAATATTCTATTATACAAATAATCCAAATAAGATCGAATCAGTTCGATTTAGGGCTGATCTTTCAAGGTCGCAAAACCCAATCGGCTCCCCATCAATTGATTCATATACAGTGAAATTTAAGAAATCACAGCACGTACAGGACGAGGAGCTTGCGTAGTAACCATGGCAATTTCATATCAAGATCCACAAAAAAAGAAAACTATTAGGCAGCCGCTGTTGAAAAAAATTCGTGCTTTTTACAGGGGGCCCAGAAAAAGTCATACAGAAAACTTATTTTATCAAAAAGTATACTTAGATGTTCAAAGACTATATATCGAATTTGAATTACTAAATACCAAAATATTTAATAAAGTAAAAACATTTATAGGAGCTGAAAATTCAACAACTCATCAAATAGAAAATACAGCTGATTCAGAATTTTATGGCGCAAAGTACTATGACTTAACGCCAGATTCAGTTTCTTTTTTTAATGCTCATGCGGCAGCTACTCCGTCATTGACAGACGAAACCGATAAAATATATACAACAACAGCAATTGCCGCCAAACTATCAAATTTAAATTTTAAGATTAATCAACTAGAAAGACGAGTGAGGTAATATGTCTGATTTTTTAGACTCAGAAAATAGAACAGTTCAATATAATGGACCAGTAAGTAGTTCAGATTTCAATTTAAGGGCAGAGCAGAACTATAACGATCTCGTGCACCTTTACAATAGATCTGGCATACTCGATCAAAAGTTGTCTGAGGCATTTGAAAGAGTTTTAAAGGATCACCACTCTTTATCGATGGCAGTATTGGATTTGGAAGATAGAGTTAAGGCTTTGGAGTATGAGTCAGAGTCCGGCTACAAAAAGTTATCGATATACACCTACTCGCAAATAGACGTAGCGTCTTTTATTTCAGATCCAACTTTTGCAATAACTAGCACAGAAGCGTTAAGTTTTGATCATACATACAACATCATTACCCTCCCTAGGGTTCAGGGATCTTCGCATTCAAAGATTAAATTTTTTGATTCAGCCAATGCGCAGGTAATACCGGATTTTCTTGAAATGAAAATAGACAATTCTTTTAGTGGAGTTGATACGACTAACTCTTTGATTGATACTACTCCAGTTTATTATTCTTTACTGGATTCCTCTGATAAATTTTGGAAGAGAAACGTTATTGCCGATGCCCCATCAGCAGCAGGCGCTCAGATGTATTTATATATAAAAATACCATCGTCTTTTTCCGGTTCTGCAGCAAGTAATTTTGTTTCATTAATACCATATCCTATATTCGGTGTTGATGTTCTTTCATTGGAATATTCTTCGGACACAAATCCTGCCTTAGATTCCAGCAGTACGTGGACACCCCTCAACTTTAATAGGCTTTACAATAATCAAACAGAAGCTATTGGTAAGGTGCCACCGGGTGGTTGGTCTGTGCTGGGTAATGACGTAATTTTGAATTCCGGTCCTATTGGATTTTATTTTCCTCCAATACAAATTAATGCGATTAGAGTTCTCTTAAGACAAAGAAGCTATATATCAGAAAACGGCAAGTACGTATACACATATGGGTTATCCGATATTGATGTAAGGTCCCAAAAGTTTTTGGATACTGGAAAAACAATAATAAAGTTTACTGCTCCAAATAACACTACAATTCAAAACGTAGAAGAAGTCATACCGAAGATGTATAACGTTCCGGATGAGCTTATATCAACCGCATTTAGTTACAGAGTGATCTACAAGCAGGGGTCCTCTTATACTTTGGATGTAGTACCTGGGTCTACGTCTGTATGGATTGAGGTCACACTTAACAAATTGGGGGACGGAACAGCTCCAGTTTTGTCTGACTTAATTGTAAATTATACTTAATTTTAAAAGTGTAAAAAGGCTATTTCTTTTTACTATATAGGAAAGCAAATCTAAGGAGATACTGATATGGCTACATTTTATGTTGGTCCAAGGCCGGTTCTTAGGGGCCGTAACAGCAGCGACATGGTTAATCCGTGGAAGGGTACTGCTGGCACCTACTCTTTCTACCCACTCTTTGCCCCAGGTGTTTTAACTGGTGGCCCAGATAATCACTACGTTCCTGGCACTGGTCGTCACCCAGGCAACGTTCTATTGTCCCAGATCTTTAACGGAACCACACTTTATGTCCACCCACTCTCGGGAACCATGGCCGATGGTGTTGGTTACGAAGGCGCTAGATTTAAACCACATACTTACAAGGGTGTTTCTGGAGTGTTTACTTCAGGTTACGGACACGCTTCAGACAAGACAAGAGCTTACGCACTCTACACGAATTACGTTTTTGACGGCGTTGCTTCAGCCGAAGCTTTTAGCTCAGGCTACGGACACGCTCAGAGAACAACAGATTACAGCTTGTACGATAACTACACATTTGATGGTGTAGCGAGCGCGAATGTATTCCCAAGTGGCTATGGTCAACCAAACACCGCATCTGACTACGGTAGAAATAAAGTTTTGGAATTTAAGGGTATTAGAAGCGCTTTGTAATTTTCGTTCAAAAACAATCTAACAACATTTCCTCCTGCTATAATTGTGCAGCGGAAATAGACATGAATAATGTTTGTCCCGCCCCTAACAGGGCGGGATTGTTAGTTATAAGAGACAGTATATAGGTTTATTCGATTTTCAGTAGATTTAATAAGGATTATCCAGATGATGTTAGAGAAGATGATGTCGGTAGTTAATAAGGGTACAATGCCACTGGATTTGGCAGAAAAGTATCTGAATATATATATTCGGAGAATCAGATTGGGATACCCACATTAGTAAGTTGTGGACAAATTTTGAAAATAAAAACAAAAATTCTGACCTAAGTAAGGAAGAAGTTAAAAAAGCTATTGCGTGTACGATGCTTCTTCCAACTATGGAAAAAACAAATATTCCAGATCCAGTTCATTTGATGCTTTTTTGGTGTCCAACTTGGAACCAATATAAAGAAAAAGACTGGTTTTCTTTATTCAGAGAAGTTGTAAAAAAAGACATTGATATACAGAATAATCACAAATCATTATTAGAGCTAGGTGTCATAGATCCAATCGATTATTCTCCGATTACTAGACAGGCTTACAACTGGCTATACTCCCATGCAGAAAGCAGTGGAGCTATAACGGAGAAAACAAAAGAAGTTGTTAACAAAAAAATGCAGAACTTAATTAGAATATATGGTGGAGCTGTTATATCTAATATATTTACAAGTCATACAAATAATGTAGAAAAAGTATTTAACTGGAGAAGTGGATACTTTTTTGAAAGAGAAATATATAATGTATACACATTTGATCAAATCAAAAAAATAAAGTCAAAAGAAATAGAAAAACTAAATCCCAAATTTATTAAAACACTAGTAGTTAACTGAAGGAGAATAAAATGATACAAGAAATTGAAAACGGAAATCCAGACGCAGCCCCGCTAACGGCAAAATCTACTATGTTTTCTTTTAGGATTAGTGAAGAATTTATAGATAGCTATAGATCAAAGCCATCCCCATTTGGGTATAAAGACGCAGGTGGTAATAGTGTAGGAGAAATCACATTTCTTAGAACCTACAGTAGATTAAAAGAGGACGGATCAAAAGAATCATGGGTAGATGTATGTGAGCGAGTTATCAATGGAACCTATTCTCTACAGAAAGATCATTGCAAAAAGAATAGACTTCCTTGGAATGACGCTAAGGCACAAGCAAGCGCGAAAGAGGCATTTGACAGACTGTTCAATCTTAAGTGGACCCCTCCTGGTCGAGGCCTTTGGGCTATGGGTACAAACATAGTCAATGTACAGAAAAACTCAGCGGCACTACAGAATTGCGCGTTTGTTTCAACATCAGAAATGACTAAAATAAATCCAGCAAGACCCTTTGCGTTCCTAATGGAGGCCTCAATGCTTGGTGTTGGCGTTGGTTTTGATGACAAAGGTGCAGACAAAGATTTTATAATCCATGAACCAAATGGTGAAAATATTACTTACATTATTCCAGACACAAGAGAGGGTTGGGTAGAGTCATTAACTTTATTGTTAAATTCCTACCTAAAAGAAAATCAACCAAGATACTCGTTTGACTATTCGCTGATAAGGCCATCTGGTACTCCGATAAAAACTTTTGGAGGCGTTGCTGCTGGTCATGAGCCGCTCCTAAAGCTGCATCAGCATATCAACAGGATGTTTGCTGGCAGAAGCGGCTCAAAGCTAACAAGAGTAGACATCGCTGATATAGGCAATCTTATTGGAGTTTGTGTTGTTTCTGGTAACGTTAGACGTTCTGCAGAATTGTTAATAGGTAGGTTAAATGATGAACAATTTTTAAATTTAAAAAACAAAGATAGATTTCCAGAGCGCAACTCTTACGACCCATCTGCACCAGGTTGGGGTTGGATGTCAAACAATTCCGTTGAAACAGAAGTTGGAGCAGACCTTACCCCAATCATAGAGGGAATTTCATTAAATGGTGAGCCGGGTGTTATCTGGATGGATATTTCCAGAAAATATGGCAGACTGATCGACCCGCCAAACAATAAAGATCATAGAGTCGCTGGGTACAATCCATGTGCGGAGCAATCACTGGAGTCTTATGAATGCTGTACGTTGGTTGAGACCTATTTGGGTAGACACGAAAGCCTAGAAGACTACAAGCGCACATTAAAATTTGCGTACCTATACGCTAAAACAGTAACTCTTTTGCCGACACACTGGGAAGAAACAAACGCAATCATGCAAAGAAATAGGAGAATAGGAACATCCATGTCTGGTGTCGCAGACTTTGCAGATCGTCTTGGAATGCCAGTTTTGAAAGAGTGGATGAATCAAGGCTATAAAACAGTGCAAAGATATGACAATGTTTATTCTGAATGGCTTGGGATTCGTGAGTCTATTAAAATGACAACGGTTAAACCATCTGGTACTGTTTCGATTTTGGCAGGGGAGTCCCCCGGTGTCCACTGGACTCCTGGTGGTAAGTTTTTTAATAGAACAATTAGATTTTCAAATGAAGATCCAATGCTGCCACTATTTAAAATGGCTAATTATAAAGTTGAACCAGCAGCTGAGTCACCGGACACAACCTCTGTTGTATATTTCCCAATTAAATCTCACGCTGTCAGATCTGAAAAAGATGTAACAATTTTTGAAAAGATGGCGCTAGCTACAACTGCTCAGAGATACTGGTCAGACAATTCTGTTTCAGTTACTGTATCTTTTAATAAAGACACAGAAGCTCAGTATATTGGAACTGTTTTACACATGCACGACGGGCAACTGAAAACTGTATCATTTCTTCCAAGTGGCAATGATACATATCCACAAATGCCCTACACGCAAATAACAGAGCAGGAATATTTAGATCAGGTCAATAAGCTATTCCCGATTGATTTAACGGGCGTATATGCTGGGATGGCCGCAGACGCCATAGGCGAACGATACTGCACTACAGATTCTTGTGAGGTAAAGTTTGTGAGGGACAACGCAAAATAATATGAATAATTTTCGGAGAAAATCAAGAAAATATAAATAAAATCTTTAAAGAGATGATGTTGAATTTTGATATAAATAATTCAGAACATTTACAAAAGATCAAAACAGAACGTTATATAGAGTTTTGTACTGAATTAAACACGGAATTAATCAGCTCAGTTCAAGAGATAAATATTATTATCAAAAATTTATTTGATTTTAAAAACGAAGATTATGAAATTCCTTCTGATATAAATAATTTATTAAGATCTTTATACAAAAAATCTAGCGATTTTAATACATATATGCTAGACTTAATGGATGATGATTCTATATTTTTACCAGAGGAAGACTAATGGAGAATGACACTAGTATAGTTAAAGTCTTGGGCAATGGTTATGTAAGACTTGTCGACTCTATGGGGGATGATCTCTCTGTCGTAAACGCAGCTCGAGCGTCTTTTGCAAAAGAGTCAAAAGAATTATCCCCTAAGGACGCTAGGCTAATAGATTTTTTGATTAGAGAAAATCATATGTCCCCATTTAGACACGCTTTTATGACCTTTGAAATTAAAGCACCTTTGATGGTTGCTAGACAGCATTGGAAGTATGTAGTGGGTTCTGATCACACTATGGATTCTTGGAATGAGTCGTCTAGAAGATATGTGACTATGGATCCAGAATTTTATATACCTGAATCAGATCAATGGAGAATGGCGCCGGAAGATAAAAAACAGGGATCTGGTGGCCCAATAGGCCCATGGCATGGCGCACTTCTTACGGACGAATTAAAAAAACTTATAAAACAAGGCGAGGCTCTTTACAGCATGGCTTTAGAGCAGGGTGTTGCGCCAGAACAGGCCAGGCTGTTTCTTCCTGCTTATGGAATGCATGTTGTGTACAGGTGGTCCTGCAGTCTGCAGTCAGTGTGTCTATTCTTAACTCAAAGATTAGCAGAAGATTCACAAGTGGAAATTCAAGAATATGCTAAAGCCGTATACGCGTTGTCTAAAGAAAAATTTCCAATAACTATTGGTAGGCTAGTTGGATAAATCGATATGTTTACCAATATTATAAAAATTGTTCTTTTTGTTCTACTTATTAATTGGACAATAGGAATGCATTTTTCAGCAGTTAAATCTAATGATTCGTCTCAACGACTAACGGCAATTTTAATTGCAGTGCTGCTGAGTATTCTTACTGGAATTGTGATAGTATTATAAGCATATGCCAGCGTCAAAATTAAATTACATTGTTGTATACAAAAATCATAGCCAGGTCTATGGGTGTTCATCTAAGAAAATAGCAATTGAATCACCACCACCGGATGGTTATTCAGAAAAAGATAAAAGAATTTTGTTTGTTACCTTTGAACCAGATACCGATAGCTTATGTGCGTATGTAACATCCGCAGATGATTTGCCGGAAGAAGACACGGAAGTAAAAAAAACAAAAAAGAAAGCAAAGAGCAGTGAGTAAAAAAACCAATAAAAAAAAGAAAGTTAACATAAAACTAGAATCCGGTCAAACATTTTTGATAGAAGATCTCCAAATTCTTCTCCATGTTCAAAAAACATATGCTACCCTTTTAGGGGGCCAAGTTTCTCCAGAAGAGAAAACTATGTTTATGCGAATAGTTAACGCTGTAAACGCCGCGATAGAAAACGTCTATGTTGCAACAGATGGTGGATTAGACGATGAAGACTACTGGAATTAAATACTTTTCAGCAGCAGCGCTACTGGGGATATCTTTTTATATTTTTTGGAAAAGAAATAAAGCGCAATTAAAACCTACACCGTTAAGCCACACCATTGGTTATGATTTTTTTTCAAAAGAGCAAAATTATAAACCATATAATTCTTTTATAGAATTCTTTGATTCAAAGAATGTAGAAGAAGCCTACGCTAAGTATAAAAAATATATCGACTTTGGCATGAACGAAGATAACGCATTTAAAAGCGTAATAGAAAATAGGTTCGAAAATGATTGATCTTTGTATTGTTAACTACAATACTAGACCCCTTCTGGAAAGACTACTTGATTCTCTGCATGAAGGGTTAAATTCTAACGAAAAAAACTGGAACCTATATATTGCAGACAATGATTCAAGTGATGATACTATTAATTGGCTTAGATCAAATGATGACAAATACTGCATAGATAGAATATCTTTAAATAAAAATATAGGCTATTCTGCAGCGTGTAACAAGTTAGCATTAAGAGGTTCCAATAGCGTTATTGCTCTTCTAAATGCAGACGTGTGGTTTACAAACAAAGACATAACAAATATCTGTAAAATTTTTAATCAAGAAAAAGATATACATATACTTGGGCCAAAACAAAGAGATGAGTATGGTCTAATTAGACATGCGGGGATTGTGGGTACAAATACAAAACCAGCCCATAGAGGTTGGATGGAGCCAGATCCAAGTGACGTTTTGTATAGAGATAGAATTAATTGTGTAACAATCTCTGGTTCTGCGTACTTTATCAGAAGGTCTGTTTGGGATAACTTGACAAATAATTCCAAGTACAGAGAACTGTATCCAGATGCTGTTGGCGCATTTTTACCAACTCCACACTACTATGAAGAGACCTGGTGTTCCTATTTTGCTCGTCATCTTGGGTACAATGTTGTTTACGATGGATCCGTTTCCATAGGCCACAGCTGGCATGCGTCTTCGCCAAAGCCCGGAGAGGGCTACAGCCATGCTGACGCTCAGTTTAAGGTAAGCCAATCAATATTCCGCAATGCATGTGATTACATGGGTATAGAAAGAGATTAATGTGTTTTTGCATCTCAAGCAGTTTTTTGACAAAGAAGATCAATGGAAATTTCTTGAAATAGTATACGATTTTTTTAGCTGGCACGATAAAGGTCAGCGGATATCATATGCATCTTGATGAAAAAGAAATAGGTATTTGGCAGGAAAAATTTTCTGATATTCTTAGCAGAGATAACAGAGATAAAAAGTTAATAAACATTGTTAATTCGTATTCTAGTTCAATAAAAATTGATAGAATTAATCCTAGCCACGTTTTTAAGTATCCAAAAAATGAAAAGCTTAATCTTCATAAAGACATCTATCAAGTAAACAATGTTTTGGTAGAAAAATTTGTTTCTTTTATTTTTTACCTAAATGATAATTATGATGGCGGGGAATTTTATATGATAAATCAAAGAGATGAAGAAGTTGTCATAAAGCCTAAAAACGGTGATATAATCATTATAGATAATACTGTTTTACACGGTTCAAAAACTGTAAAAAATAACTATAAGTTTATAGCAGTTTCGCATTCTAAAAATATAAAACAATAGGAGAAAATATGTCAGACAAACTAAATCCCTGGATCTATAACGCAGAAGTAAAAAAGGTAGTAGATGGTGATACTTTTGATATTATTATTGACCTTGGTTTTGATACACTGAAGAAGGGTAGAGTTCGCCTCTATGGAGTTAACACTCCTGAAAGTCGTACTTCTAATGTAGAAGAAAAGCAGAAGGGCCTAGCCGCAAAAGAGTTTACTGACCAGTGGCTTACTCGAGCAAATCACAAGGTCAAAATTGAAACTGTAATAGATAAAAATGAAAAGTATGGTCGAGTTTTGGCAAAAGTTTGGGACTCAAGTGGCAACTGTCTCAATACAGACATTGTTGCTGCCGGGCTTGCAAGGGAATACTATGGTGTAGGCGATAAAACTTGGACAGAGTTTAAGAAAGAAAGTTAATGCAGACCTTTCTGCCGTATCCAGATTTTGAAAAATCTGTCCAAATACTTGACTCGAAAAGACTCGGTAAACAGAGAGTCGAAACGTTTCAAGTATTAAATATTTTATTAGACAGAACAGAAACAAAAGGCTGGAGAAACCATCCAGTCACCCTTATGTGGAAAGGCTACGAAGCTGCTCTGCAAGTTTATCAAAATTACACCATTCGAGAATGGATAAAAAGAGGATACAAAAACACAATGCAGTTTGAAAACATTTTAATAGAGGCGCAACTTCCATCTTGGTTTGGAAATGAAAGTCTTCATAGATCCCATAGGGCAAATTTGTTAAAAAAGGATTGGGAATATTATTTCCCTTTCTTTAAAGAAGATCTTGTTTTGATTAATGAAGTAAAAGAAGCTATGTCTACGGCAAAAGCTCAAAACAAAAAACCTAATGAAATAACTCCATATTATTGGCCAGTACAAAAAGAAATAGTTGTGTAGGTAGTACGGAAATCTGCTATAATAGAAACTTCGGAAACCGGCGCTAGGGTATCCCCTCCAGTAGATATTGCTGGGGGGGATATCTTTTTTTGTGGCACAAGTTGATTTTTTTCTCATGCTTATGTATAATTGGTTCTCGTAATTAACCACTACACTCATAAAGGAAAAAATATGTCAGATAATAAGTTCAACTACTTTGAGGTTACGACTTCATTCCTTGTTAAGGCAAAGAATAAGTCAGATGCAGAGAAGGTTGCTCTTGGCCGCAAGAATGTCAAGGGTGAAATTCTTTCCACTAACACTGATGTAGAGCGCGTCTCTGCTGTCAGCGTTAGGGAAATGCTCGAAATTTAGTAGTTAACAGTTTGGGGGAAGCGTCGTTGGTGTGATCGGCGCTTCCCCCACTTCCTAGTGTAAGGAAAATTTATGAATTATAAAATATATGCCCAGATGGTCGGCAGGAATGAAGAAAGTAGATATCTTAAAGAAGTTCTTGAGAGACTTTCTCAGCAAGTAGATCATATAATATTTACAGATGATTGTTCTGATGACAACACTTTGTCAATAGCTAAACAATATTGTTCAACATTCCAAACCCCAGAACCGCTGTTTACAAAACACGAAGGACAACTTCGTGCGTTTGCTTGGGGCAATCTTTCTGAATTTGCTAAAGTCGGAGATTGGATTGTTGCGATTGATTGCGACGAAATGCTCTATAAAAAAGAGGACTTAGATTCTCTTAACATTAGAGAAGTCTTGGATAAATCCGAATTTGACGTAGTTAATGTTAAATTTTACCATATGTGGAATGAAGGACAATATAGGCAAGACAAGCTATGGGCACCAAACAATAGTTCTAGAATTTTTAGATTTAAAGAAAATGGTGGATTTTTAAATCGTAAATTAGCGTGTGGATCTGAACCATCTTATGTGAGAGACTGGATAAGCCAAAGAAACTATTGGCTTAATTCTGGACTTATCATGAAGCATATGGGCTATCAAAAAGACGAAGACAAGCAATCAAAATATGACAGATATTCAACAATAGATAGAGGAGAATTCCATAATATTAAACACATAGAATCAATAATTGATGTCAGTCCAACACTAATAACATGGGGAAACTTTGGAGTATAAAATGAAAAACAAAATCAAAATAACTTCACAAACACAAACGATTCAGACGCTTACTAAAAAAATGCTTGGGAAAAATAAATACGCATTTGTTTCTTTTCCAAAAACTGTTTTACTTGCGCTAAGCTCCAATGACGGCAAGGGTGTTCCTCCAGCATTTATAGAAGATATTAAAAAATCTTTTTCTATTGATGATTCAAGTTATATGAAAGCAGTACCGTCATCGTTTGTTTTCTCTGCAGAAAAAGATGATGAGTTGGATTTATCAATTTTTAGTAATGAGTCTATTTATTTTAATTCTTCAACTTTAGAAAACTATTTTCATACGAATGAAATGATATTTAAATCATTCGTGGAATTTTATATAGAAAAAGCACCATATATTATTGTTTCTTTTAACGAGAAAAAGCATGTATCGCGCGTGCTTGGCTTGCCCGCTGCACATATTCATGTGCCTTATAATAACTTTTACGACAAACTTGATGATATCTGTGAGTCTCTCGATAAAGTTAAAGAAGTAAGCGATACAGTAATATTAGACTGTCCTGTCCTCTCTGCCGGTTTAGCGCATAGAATTTGGGAAAACTTCAACTTATCCATTTTAGATTTAGGAAAAGTTATTAGTTTTTCTAAAACAAAATCAGTTGATAGGACAAAGTTTAATGGAAAAAAAACATATAAAAACTGATAAAGAAGATGACCTATTCTTAATAGATTTATTATTTGATTCAGAATTAACGCTATCGGAAATAGCAAAAGAAATAGATATATCTTATAAAGATTTAAATAAAAGAATATCTGCTCTTGGTTTAAATTGGATCAAAGAACAAAAGAAAAAATCTTCTAGGGGCCAAGCCGCTTTAACTCATGTAATGAAAAAGCTTCTTCCTGGTCAAAAGGTTGTTAATGAATTTCATATAGGTGAAAAGCTAAAATTGGATGTCTATTGTCCATCTTTCAAGGTAGCAGCTGAATTTCATCGGACGACAGCACTTTTACTATACTCAAAGATTTTTTGAATCAAAGTACGATTTTGAGCAAGCTGTAGAAAGAGACAAGAAAAAACTACAAAAATGTGAAGAACTTGGAATAGTTTTAATAGTTTTCAGATATAATGATCTGCTTACGGAACAAGCAGTCTATGATAGAATGCTACAGGCAATTCGTTCTGCAAAGCCAATAGAAAATAAATCATCCAAAAAAAGTGTAAAAACCAATAAGTATTATCAGGAACAAAAAAAGAAGTACAATAAAAGAAAAAAAGATTTGTATAGAAAGATGAAAAATAGGAAAAAATACCATGACAGATAGTTCGGTAGCACCCATCACTACGGATATTTATCCTATTGAATATCAAATTTTTGCTCTTTCTTTTAGGCAAAATGGCGCAATATCTTTCTTTAAAGATAACCTGCAGCCAGAGATGGTTGGTTTGTTAGAGGGGCAAAATGGAATCAACGAGTTTTATAAAGCCCTTGTTGCCTATTCGACATCTACAGAATTAGACATTGTAGATCCTGTTGCATTTAAGACATGGATGCACACCGAAAGTGACTTATACGAAGCTCTAAATGGTCAACATGGCGTTGATATGATAATGGGTGTTTTGGGTAGTATGGATCTTTCTACGCCCGAAGCTGTAACAAAGGTCATAAAACACAAGTACAACAAGATTAAACAAAGAAATTTATTAAAAGAGCTGGAGTTTATTTTAAGTCAAAAGGGTTTAAAGTCAGAAGAAGACTTATCAAAGATGACATCTTTGGCTATTGAGATAACTACTCTTGAAAACCAAATTAATTACAATCCCTACGATGGAGTTGTAACTGCAAAAGAAATAATAGAAAAAATAGATTCTCTTTTAGATACTCCAGACTTTTTGCCAACTCAATATAAATCGCTGAATAGGGCTATGGGATACACAAATGATGGGGGCTTCTATAGGGGATCAGTGCATGCGATAATAGCTGCATCGGGAAAAGGAAAAAGCACATTTGCTAAATGCCTGGTTAATAATTGGTTGGACAATGGATACAGAGCTTTGTATGTTAACTTTGAGGAAGCCAAAAGCCACTGGGAAAGAATATTGATGACACAAATAATTGGCAGAAACGTTTATGCCGAAGTAGCTACTTGGAATGACGAAGATAAGAAAAAGTATATGAATACATTTATTAATAAATTGACACAATGGGGCGAAAGGCTCATGGTCAAGCATGATCCAGATACTCCATATTTTGAAGATTTAGAAAAATGGTTAAGGGAAATTTTATTACAAAATCAAGATATTCCTGACGTCATAGTTATCGACACCATACAGTCAATGTTTACTCGATCAAAGGGTAAAGCTAGATGGGGTGAGTTTGAAGAAATGATGGTCCGTTTAGAAAAAATAGCCAGAGACATGAACTGTGTACTAATCATAACTGCACAAGAAAATTCCAATAGAATGAAAGAAAGAAGAGAAGTAGTACTTCAGTCGGATACCGGTGGATCACTTGCCATTCAGCAAAAGTGTGCGATTACAATATTTATTACTGAGAAAAAGCTAATCAGTGGCGATGACTCAGAAGATGAAAACATAATGCAGCTGCAGATACCCAAAAATAGAATCACCGGTTCAGCCTTTGCCTATGAACCCCCCTTGGTAAGATACGTGGATTCTAAAAAAACATATGAAGAATATGAAATGGTTACAAGTGCATCATACGATGCCTCATCGATATTAGATGACTTATTAAACAATGGAGACTTTTCATAATGAAACTAATAACTACAAAAGGTCTAAAAGACTTTCAAACATGTGCTCTTTTATATAAATACAGACATGAAGATCAGCTTTTGGAAAAAATACAAAGCAGGGATCTTATAGCTGAAAGATTTGAAAACACTATAAAAGATATTATTTACTATTTCTTTTATAAAAAACAAGGAGGTTACGCTCCATCATATTCTTCGTTGTTAAACAGATGGGAAAAACTGTGGTTCTCTGAAGATGTTTCTCACTATGACATAATCACAGAAAAACATGAGAGCGCTTATGGAAACAACGCCAGCCTAACAACAAAAGCAGCTTCTATATTGTTGTCATTTCATAAAAATTTTAGTGACGAAAACTTTATACCTATATCTATAAACGACGAGTGCATAGTCCCGGTTACACGAAATGCTAAAATCAAATATGTATTTGATGTTATCTTAGCTAAAAATAATAAATATTATGTAATTAAGTTTTTATTTAATTATAAAGATAGTCATCAAAATATGTATGAAATAGACTTTGCTGCGATGAGACATGTCTATTCATTTAAAAATCCAAATAAAATAAAACAAACTAAATTTGGTTACATAGACTTTGCTCAACCCAAAATAGCATTTGAAGAATATGATATTGATGATGAAGATATAATGGCTTTAGAATTTTGGACTGAAGAGATAGTCAACGAGGAAGCATTTGTTCCTCGTAGGGGTTTAACCTGGTACTGTAAAAAGTGTCCGTTTGATAAACCATGTTCAAAGTGGAAAGGCTGGAAAGATGTCAAGAGAATATGACGATTATAGACTTGGTATAATGTTTACTAGAGAGCAAACAAAAAAAATAAATCAAATGGCGGAATTTAAAGAATTTTTTGATCTATCTGATTTTATATACTATCTAGTTGACAAAGAATATAATCAATTAATTGAAAAATATGGTCCATTTTGGAGTGGAGATCGGCAATGAAAAAAACAATCTTAGATGAACTTCTTGATAAAAATGTATACTTTAAAAATAACCAAGAAGAAAACGCAGTTTTAAGCAGTCTTCTTGAAGAAATAGATTTGATTTCTTCAACTCATTTAAAAAGTTTTGTACGATCAGTTTTATTAAAAGCAAAAGACTTCTGGGAAATACCTTCCAGCTTTTCTGGAAAATATCACCCAATCGATGAGCACGGATTTGGGGGGAACGTCCTTCATACAAAAAGAGTGGTTAGGGTAGCAAAAATAATATCTGATTCCTACGTTCTTGATGTACATGAAAGAGATTTGATTTACGCAGCAGCTTTACTACATGATGTAACAAAGGGTAAAAAGCATTCGCCCTCTGAACAATGCGTATACGATCCATTTCACCCTTATACAGTTGATAATTTTGTAGATTGGTGTATAGAAGAAGATAAAAAATATACTTCAGAAAGTTCTTCTACTACTTTGTATGTTGATGAAGACACAGTACAATCAGTTCTAAGAATAGTAAGATGCCATCTTGGGCCTTGGTCACCGATACCGGAAACAATGCCGACCTCTCATGCTGAAATGATCGTACATTTGGCCGATAACATCGCTTCAAAGCTCCACAATATTGTAGACGGAGAAGATATAATAGAGCATAGATGGAAACCAAATGGACGAACAGACAACTAACCCATTACAAAAAAGACTCTATATTTCTTCTAATTTAGAATCTTTTATATCTGAATCGATTTATTACAGATCTTACAGTAAAGAAATGGTAGATGAAAATAGATTAGCTATTTGGAATTTTTTTCAAGAACATGGAAAAGTACAGATTAAATGAAGTTACCTTTAGATCAAGATAAGTTTTTATCTCAGTGGAAATATGTAGAAGTTGCTAGGTATGTTCCGTCTTTAGACAGGGTTATTAGAGATAAGTCTGGTGATAATCCATTGTTTTATGAATACTATAATATAGATCAATATAGAAATAATCATAATAATACTGGTTTGTACACTTCTGTTTGGCACTACAATACGACAACCATAGAAGACGCAGTACGCTTAGGTTCATTGTACTTTGATCTTGATAATGAGGATATAGAGAAGTGTTATCAAGAGGTAAAGTTTTTGTATAATTATTTATTAAAATATATACCAGAAAAATCAGTGCTTGTGTATTTTACTGGTAAAAAAGGTTTTCATATTGAGTGTGAAGCTATCGCTCTTGGCATAAATCCAACTAATGAGTTACCTAAAATTTTTAGATATATAGCTACAAAAATAAAAGAAAAATATTTGATAGAGTCTTTAGATTTTGCCGTTTACGATATGAGAAGAATGTGGCGTCTACCTGGTTCCAAGCATCAATCAACTGGTTTATATAAGAATTTAATTCCAAAAAATATATTTGATTCTGGAATAGAAGCAATAACAAAATATTGTTCGATTCTTCAAAACAACACAGTTGAAGATCAGGATTTTTCCTACACCGCTAATGAGTGGTACAGGCAATTTACATATCAAATGGAAGAAGAAAAAACAAAACCAAAAGATTTTTTAGATTCGTTTAATAAGTATGGATCAAGCAAGTTAAAAGCTTTTAACGAAAAAGAAAAGTCTTTTGAAAAAGAAACTCTTTGGAATAATTGTCCGTCAATAAAAAGGCTACATGAGCAGGCTATTAATAACAAGCAATTAGAGCATGAAGCTAGGTTGTTTTTGTGCTCCATACTCACCTATAATATTGATTCAATTAAGTATTTACATGAAATATTAAGTAATTGCAATGACTATAACTTTGAGAAATCAACGGCACATATTAATGATTGGATACGAAGAAGAGAACTTGGAATTGGCGGCAGACCATATACGTGCGAAAGAGCAAATTCAGTTGGGGTTGGATGTGGTAATTGTTCTTTGGAAAAAAGAAACAAGTGGGTTAAAATAGGCGACAAGTTTATAGAAACAAATGAAAAATCCTCTCCGTCACCAGTCAGATTTGCATATAAAACAGTAAGGAAAGATAATGTCGAGTGATGATGTAATAGGACTGTGCACTGAGTGCGGTACTGAGCAGTCCGACAGATCTATGTTTTCTAGTCCATTTGCTCAGGCAGGAGTTCCGCCCGTATGTAGGTATTGCAAGGGTGTTGTAGTGGTCTGCTATAAAAGAGACAGAGATAAAGTTCTCAATGACATTAGAAGACAAAGAGGTATAAGTTGAAAAACTGGACCAATCTCCATAATCACACGGTGTTCTCAATGCTTGACGGACATGGAGATGTAGAGAAGTATCTTGAAAGAGCCAAAAAGTTGGGCATGGCTGGTTTGGCAACTACTGATCATGGCAATATACATTCGTGGCTTGATTTTTATGATGCAGCTAAGTCAGCTGGTGTAAAACCAATACTTCGGAAGTGAGTTTTATCAAGCAAGAAAAACCAGATTTGATAGAGATGAAGAAGAGAGATCTGGTCCATCAAAAAATGAATGGGAACAAAGAGGTCCGTATCATTTGACAATACTAGCCAAAAATAATTCTGGCTATCATAATATTATCAAAATGTCATCTAGGTCTTTCTTAGAGGGATACTATGTAAAACCAAGAATAGATCACGATTTAATATCCCAGCACGCCGATGGAATTATAGTGCTGTCCGGATGTCTGAATAGCGAAATATGTCAAGCTCTCCTAAGAAATGATTACAAGTTCGCTTTAGAATCCGCTTATGCAATGCAGAGTATAGTCGGAAAAGAAAATTATTTTATTGAAATACAAAATCATGGTCTTACTGAACAAAGAAAAATTTCAAACCAATTAGTTGAAATAGCAAAGGCCATTGGCGCAAAGATAGTTCCAACTGGCGACTGCCACTATGTCCACCAGCATGATGCGAGAGCACATGACGTTATGTTATGTGTTGCTACAAACTCCACTATACATACTCCAGATAGGTTTTCTTTTTCTGGAGATAACTTTTACCTAAAATCATATCAAGAGATGGAATCACTCTTTGAAGCCGAGTGGTTAAAAAATACAATGTCAGTTTGTGATATGGTAGATGTAAATCTAAAGTTTGGAGAAATACACTTTCCCAATTTTCCCATTCCTACAAAAGAGTCTTCAACCGAGTATTTTGAACGTCTTGCCTGGGAAGGATTAGAAAATAGATACGGTAATCCAATCCCTGAGATTATTGTAAAAAGAGCAGAACATGAAATTAAAGTTGTAAAAGAAATGGGTTTTCCTGAATACTTTTTAGTTGTTTCAGATTTAGTTAGGTGGGCAAAGTCAAACGATATTAGGGTTGGATGGGGAAGAGGATCTGCTGCTGGTAGCGTTCTATCGTACGCATTTGATATAACTAATTTAGATCCTATTAAATTTGGTTTGTTATTTGAAAGATTCTTGGTTGAAGGTAGAAAATCGATGCCAGATATCGATCTAGACTTTGACGATAGGCATAGAGATAAGGTTATAGAATATGCCAGATCGAAGTACGGCAGCGATAGAGTAGCTCATATATGTACATTTAATAGAACTGGAGCAAGGCAGTCAATTAGAGATGCGGCCAGGGCTTTGGGTTATGATTTTTCTTCTGGAGATAAAGTAGCAAAACTTATTCCACCACCAGTTCTTGGGGTTTCTAAAAATCTAAACGAGTGTATGGAAGTTCAGGAATTTTCTTCCCTTTATTCAAAAGACGCGCAAGCTAAAGAGATTATTGACGCCGCATTTGGTCTTGAAAATTTAGTGAGGCAAACTGGAATACACGCCGCTGGAGTAGTTATTTCTCGCAACGCCTTAGTGGATTATCTGCCAATAATGCAGAAGGGTGTTGATAAGCCAGTTGTTACCCAGTGGGATATGGGTAGGGTAGAACAATGTGGTCTGCTAAAAATAGATTTTCTTGGTTTAAGAAATCTAGGAGTAATAGACACTTGTATTAAATTAGTTAATTCAAAAAAGAATATTGAAATAGATGTTAATAAAATTCCAATTGATGATAAAAAAACATACGATCTTCTTTCTAAGGGTCAAGCTATGGGAGTCTTTCAGCTTGAGTCTGCTGGTATGCGCCAATTAATGGTTCAGCTTCAGCCTCGTAACATTGAGGATATCATGGCGCTTATATCGCTTTATCGACCTGGCCCTATGGGTTCCGGAATGGATAAGCTGTATATCGATAGAAGACATGGAAGATCCGAAATAGCATATGATCATCCCAAGTTAGAAAAAGTCCTAGGTCCGTCTCTTGGTATCATGCTATATCAAGAAGATGTTTTGGGTGTTTCTAGAGAGTTAGCTGGGTTTAGCTCAGCGGAAGCAGACGATCTTAGAAAAGTTATCGGTAAAAAGTTAATGGATAAGATAGCTCTTTTTAGAGAAAAATTTGTTAAAGGATGCGAAAGTCATTCTGGTTTGGGAAAAAATATAGCAAATAAAATTTATTCAGACATTGAGTACTTTGGCGGATACGGCTTTAATAGAGCGCACGCCGCAAGTTACGCCATGGTTTCTTATATAACTGCGTATCTAAAGACTCATTATACTGCAGAGTATATGGCTGCCCTTATGTCTTCTGTCGTTGGCAATAAAGAAAAATTAGCTTCTTATTTAGCAGACTGCAAAAAGCTCGGCATTACCGTGCTACCGCCTTCAATTAATAAATCAGGAAAAGACTTTGAAGTTATTGACGATAATACTATTATCTTTGGCCTTTCTGCGATTAATGGCATTGGCGAATCGATAGCGGAAGCGCTAATGGAGGTCAGAGCAAAAGATAAACCATATAAAAATATTTATGATTTTTTTAGGAGAACAGATACGTCTATATTAAAAAAATCAACACTCGAACACTTTGCCAAAGCAGGCGCTCTTGACGAATTAATCGATATCCAAGATGAATTTGATATTACAAGAAAATATGAACTTGATCTTTTGGAAAAAGAAAAACAAGAGCTAGGTATTTATGTGTCCAAGCATCCGATTGAGGGTATGTGGGATTTTCTTTCTAAAGACGTAACTGTTGAAATACAAGACGCTTATGAAATGTCAAGTGGTTCAAACCATAAAATAGGTGGAATTATTACTTCGGTTAAAAAAATTATTACCAAAAAAGGCCAGAGAATGTTTAAGTTTACAGTAGAAGATTTGACTGGCGAAATAGAGGTTGTTGTTTTTCCAAGAGAAGCAAAATCCTTGTCTGATGATTTTTTTACAGAAGGCGATATTGTTATTGTCACTGGTTCAATCAATAAAGAAAACGAAGAAGAAACTTCTATTGTTAAACTATTTTTTAATTCTATAGAAAAAGTAGACACCTCCAGAGCTATCGGAACTCAATCTATAGTATTGTCTTTTCCTGAAGCCCCCAGTATGGAGTTGGTTAAAGGTGTTTATGATATAATTGAACCAATAAACGGACCAATTAATGTTTTTCTTTCTTATATGGAAAATAATAAAAAAGTAACCTTTCGCTTTAAGAAGACAACTTCATTAAAAATCCAAGATCAAATCAAGCAACTAGCAAACAACTGGAGATAATATGACACTACCTGGAACGTATCAAAATCCAGCAGAAAAACCATGCTGGACCTTCTGCTCATCATGCAATAGATGTCAAGATAAGGGTAGATACAATAAGTGCAATTCGTGCAGCGGCCGCTATGACCCTAGGGGTTGGACAGATCCTCATCCGGATGACTTCTGTGATTGCAAAAATGGCGTACTAAGATGGAGGACTCAACAGGGGCGTCTAGTTGTGACTAGATTTAAATCTAACCCATTTAAGGGCACTGTTAGTTACGAAAAGAAATCTGAAGATGAGAGAGATTGGGACTCTTACGTTCATGACATGCGTGAAAAGTTGGATGATCCAAACTTTAATCCTATAACTATATACGAGGAGTAATAATGAAATCACATGAAATTGGGAGAATGACTCTTGGTTCTATAGTTTTAATAGAATACGATTCGGGAGATAGGCCAACATATTTTATACAATCTGGAGTTGCTGGATTCTTTGCAACAAAGGAAGAACTAGATGATCTTTACGGATTATTAAACTACTATTATAATATAGATGCCATTCATAACACTGTAGTTTCGCTAAAAGATGGAGCTAATGAAATGGTTAAAGAAATGTTTGGAGAAAATGATGAGCTGGCCGTATAACGAAGATGACCATATGGAAATAGGAACCTCTGGATGGGTTCCGGTTGGTGAACGGCGGATATAAAAATATATATAGTGGCCACTTTATAGATGAAGGTGGTAATGAATATGACGAAAATGGTGTTTTTCTTCAAAATGTAGGAGATGATGATGAGTATAAAAATTAAATCTATATCTGAGTTGTCTCCGCTTGAAAGGCTCTCTTTAACAGATTTTTCTTATTCAAGAATAGATACATATAAATCCTGCCCATCAAAATATTTTTATAGCTATATTCAAAAAGAGCCTCGTAAGCCAAATGACGCGGCGCTTCTTCGGAAATATCATACATTCTGTTTTAGAAGACAATGTTTCTAAGGAAGAAAAATTAGATCATTCTAAGTTAGTTGAATCTTATCAAGAGCACGCACAAAAACAAGACCCAACCAAAATAGTTGGCCCAGAATTAGTTGGTGTTGGTACAACTATTTTAAATGAATTTTTTGATCAGTATGGTGAATCAACATTTGATGTATATGATAAAGAATACGAATTTAAATTTATCATAGGCAGCTACTCAATACTGGGATACATAGACAGGATTGATGTTGTTGATGAAAATACTTTAAAAATTATAGATTATAAAACTGGCAAGTGGGAAGTTGCGCAAAAAGACATCGCTAATAACCTACAGTTGGGTATTTACGCGCTGGCTGTTTCTCAGCAGTTTCCAGATAAAAATATACACGCAGAGCTATATTACCTAAGATCGGGTAGGAGAAAGGGTCATCTTTTTACAAGAGAAGATCTGGAGAATGTAAAAGAAAATCTACTTAAAGAAATAAACAAAATTACCGAAGACACATTCTTTCATCCAACAAAGAACGAAAGAGCATGCACGTACTGCGATTTTGCTAAGTCTGGAGCCTGCGGTACTGGAGCATTTAGATTAAGAAAACACGCTAAGGCATAAAAAAAAATCTGGGGCAGGAGCCATGTTTCGGCTCCCACCCCAGACGGGTGAAATTAATTAGAAGCTAGCTGGTTCAGCAGCAGCTGCAGCAGCAAGGTCGAACTCACCGAACTCCGCAACAACCTTTGTTGCCTCGTCACGCGAATAGCCCATTGTGCTGAGGTTGGTAATAATCTCTTCGTTGACCTCGATAAGAAGGCTGTCGATGAGGGTATCTAGCTTG